>JGI20157J14317_10000221_pt1 | contig 65586 bp, 70 predicted proteins | sample COG_07_FD_14317 | JGI IMG/M metagenome (IMG submission 14317)
CAAAAACTTGTAAACTACTTGTAAACTCTATTTTGGCACTCGCAAACCATTGTTCTTACAAGGATTATTTTGCGACTACGATTGAGTGGGAGTGAGAGAAGTGCTCTAAAACCCAATAAAACTGCACTTTTTATGCGACACACATCGTACACACAATCTCAAAACCTCCAGTTTTATAGGGGTTGTAGAAGATTGTCCTACAGAGTGGGAATGAATTAATGAGAATATCATTAAAAAGAAGCTTAATTTTAATATTTTTATCAATTGGCTTATCTGGTTGCGCTACTCACTATCATGATTCAACTTATGGTTTTATAAGTGGTTTTTTTTCATGGATTAGTTTTGATTCCAGTTTTATTTCTTAAGTTTTTGGGTTTTTTTATAGGTATTTTTAGAATGGAGCATTATTGGTTTGATGCACTTAAATTTACAGGAAAACCGAATACTGGAGTAACTTATTTCATAGGATATGTATTTGGTTTGTTTGTTCCTTTTGGTGTGTTTAGTAATTAGTTATCCATAGAAAAATTAAGAGGAAATTATGATTAAAATTTTAATAATTATTTTCATTTCTACCTTGCAGCTGAGTTCTATGTTTACTTAGTAAACTATATTTATATAGTGACGTAATATGAGCTACCATAAAGAAAATCTTAAAGAACAACTTGTTGAAATAGCATGGGACATTTGCAAAACAGAATCTTGGAAGAAAGTTAATATGCGTAAGGTTGCTCAAAATGCTGAGGTTTCAACAACAGCGTTTTATAGGCACTTTAAAAATAAAGATGATCTTAAAGCAGAGTTGATGCGAAGGGGTTTTAAAAGTTTTAATAAAAGCAGAAAGGATACTGATACATTTGCAAGTTGGGGCGCTCAAATTATAAGATTTGGCTTAAACTTTCCACATATTTACGATTTGATGTTTGGGAATATAGCTAAAGATAAGTCCCTTTACCCTGATTTAAAAGCCGAATATGATGCAGCCTTTGATGAATTATTAGTAGCACTAAAAGATTTTATGCCTAATGCTATTGAAAGAGATATCAAGATAAAAGCTATCAATATTTGGGCTTCTGTTCATGGGTTAATTGGATTTTTGAGGCGTATGGATTCGCCGAATAGTAAATCCGAAGAGCTTAAATGGATTGAAAATAACTTAGAAGAATACTTGAAAATGACCACGTTTCGTTGAAGGAGCTGGTCCAATGATTTGAAGTTAATTCATATAACAGGTTTATCACTGGGATTTAAAGGTAATGAGAATAATTAATGTGAAAAGAGCGTAAAGTAAGTTTAAAATCTAATTATAAAGTACTAAAAATATTGATTTTTTAAATTTTTAGTTAAAATAACCATTGAGTGTGAGTGATAGTGTAATGAAGATTCGTAAAATCCATAAGTACGTTAGTTTAGCCATTTCTGTACAGTTGTTACTATGGACAATCTCTGGATTGTATTTTTCTTTTAATAAAATAGAAAGTATTAGAGGTGAACATTATTACCGAACCGTTGATGAAAACTTAATTGATAAAAAAGAAAGATTAATTGAAAAAATAAGTGAAAATGAAGCTTTTTCAATTATTACTGACAAAACATTTTTGCAACCTCTTTCCATGGAGTTGATTTCTGAATCAAAAAAAGGTTCGGAATATCGTGGCAAAGATTTACCACTCTATAAGGTTACTGCTTTAGATATAAAAGGCGACTATGTTAATATTTATCAAGATGTTTATTCAGGAGATATCATTGCTTTACGAACACAGTCTTGGAATATATGGGATTTTATGTGGGGGCTGCATATAATGGACTGGGTTGAAAGAGATAATATCAATAATATATTTTTAAAATTTTTCTCTTTTCTAGCTCTGATCACTTCTATTTCAGGTATTTTATTGTTTTTCTTTAGAAGAGCGTAATCTAATACCTAATAAATTTTGAATTTTTTGAATTTTATGTCATCATTATGTTAATGTAAACTTGAGGTAAATAACATGAAAAAATCTACTATAACCAATATATTATTAGGAATAATTGCTATTAATTTAACATTGCTAACCATTAACTTTGTTACACCGAAAGCTAATGCGCAGATGAGCTCATATGATGCTTCCGCAATATCTAAAAATGTTCGGCAAATTAGTAATAGTCTTAATGATATTTCTCGAACACTAACTACGATTTGTAAAGAAACATCAGGAAGTAGTTATGGTTGTTAGGTTATAATTTTATAAAAAAACAATTTCTACTTTACTGATTACTATAAAGTAATCTAAACTAAATTACTTTTTGCAAAAAGGATAAACAAAATGAAAAATTTAATTACAACAATACTAACAGCTGGTTTTATAGTTGGCTGCTCACAAGCTCCAGTTGAAGAAGCTCCAGTTGAAGAAGCTGCACCTATGGTTGAAGAAGCACCTATGGCTGAAGAAGCACCTATGGCTGAAGAAGCACCTATGGCTGAAGAAGCACCTATGGCTGAAGAAGCACCTATGGCTGAAGAAGAAGCGACTTCTGCTGAATAAACTACTGAATAAACTAAACGAGCCTAAAGATATGAAAAACTTAGCTTTGTCACTCCTATTAAGCATTAGTATGCTCGCTTGTTCGCAGAATATGCCAAGTGATAAAAATGGTGAAATTGCTGAGAATTTCATAGGGCTCGTTTTAACTCAACCAAATGAAGCTCAAAAACTACTTCATGACGATTTCAAGTTTCGGTATATGGGTATGATACCAGATTCCCATATGGGAGACTTTATTATTAAAGACTCATACAATAAAGAGACTTATTTCAGTGAGTTTTTGGAAGTAGTAGGTGCCTTAGTACCTGATGGAATTGTCCTTACCCCCATTAAAACTATATCTGACGGAAATCAGGTTGCTGTTGTGATGGAAGGTATAGCTGAAGGAAAAAATGGTTCCTACAATAATAAATATGTTTTCACTTACGAGTTTAACGAAGGTAAGATATTCACATTAGATGAATATAATAGTGATATTTTAGTCGCAACTAGGCTATATGATAATAAACTTATTACTATTAAGCCCGTTTCTGCTGAATAAATAACAGCGGCTAATACTTATTGTATTATGAAATACATTAGACCCTTTATTTCTTATTTATTCATTCTGACAATTTTATTATTGATAATCTTCATTTGGCCTGAAAAAAAATACATACCTTACAAGGTAAGTGATGAATTCCAAAAGCAAGTTGATAACTTTTACTTGCCCCCCATGCCTCCTGATTGGAAATGGCATTATTTAAAAATGGATGATGGTACTAAACTTCGGTGGGGGGAAACAGGTAATAGGAGCGCTGCTAAAGCTACATTAATTATAATACCTGGTTATTCCGCAACCATGAGTATGTACGGGGAACATGCAGATATGCTTGCTAGACGTGGATACCATGTTGTTGGAATAGATATGCGTGGTCAGGGTGGTTCAGACAGATATAGAAAGGATCAGCCTGAAAAATTATGGGTCAATAAGTTTGCGGAATATTCAGATGATTTAGCTTCCTTTATTAAATTACAACGGGAAACAATAAAACAACCAATAATTCCTATCGGCATTTCTTTTGGCGGACATGTAGCAGTAAGAATGGCTGGAGAACATGTAAATTTAATTGATGCTTTGGTTTTAGTTGCTCCCGCTATAGTTCCTAAAACAGGTTCTTTATCTTATAACCAATCTAAATTTATTGTTGAGGCAAGCCGTTTTTTTGGTAAATCAAAAAGATACATTATAGGAAATAATAATTGGATGCCCTTTAGAAGTGATTTATCTGTTGCGAATATAGATTTATGTGCATCAAATCCAAAAAGACTCCCATATAGGGATGTAGTTTTTACAAGAAATACAAAAGAGCGTGTAGGTGGGGTTACCGCGCAATGGGCTGGAGAATTTCTTGAATCAAGTGAATTTATAAATACAGAATCTTTTTTAGGTAGTATCGATATACCAATAACTATGATCTCCGCTGAAATTGATCATCTTGTAGAAACAGATGTAAACCAATTTTCTTGCGATAATGTATTTTCAAATTGCAAAAGAGTTGATTTGAGCAATGCTGGACATTGCATGTTTCAAGAATCTGATGAAATTCTTAACTTAATATTTGATAGTGTAGACGATCTATTTCTAACAAAATTATATACTAAGGTATTTTAAAGAAAGCAGGCATGTTTTCTCCAAAGCCTTCAACTTCCTGAGATTTCTTGTTAGAGTCTGACCCATTACTTTGATAAAGGTTTTTTTTATCGTTATTTGGGTTAACTGTCTTTTCTTCAATCTGTTTTGGAGCTGCTTTTTTATCTTTCTTTTCTATGTTTTTTGAGGATAAATTTTTACTTTCTATATTATTCTCTGTATTGTGCTTTTTTTTATTATTGTGACTATCCCGCCGCAATTTGTTTTTTGGTGTTGTACCAGAATTTTTACGTTTATATTTTCCACCATCCTTGGGAAAATTTTCTATACCTTTAATTTCTATTTCTTCTATAGATTTAGCTTTAATTAACTCTAATATCTCTACATAGTTTTTTTCATCAAGCCGTGAGACAAGCATTACAGTTTTACCTTTACGTCCTGCTCGCCCTGTACGGCCAATACGATGTACATAATCTTCTGAGTGACTAGGAACATCATAATTAAAAACATGACTAACCGAAGGCACATCCAAGCCCCTTGCTGCTACATCGCTTGCCACTAATATTTTGATATCACCATTTTTGAATTTCTCGAGGGTTTCAGTTCGTAATGATTGGGGTAGATCTCCGTGTATAGGGGCACTTGAAATGTTGTGAACAGAAAGAGACTTAGCTACAATATCTACATCTTTTTTACGATTGCAAAATACAATTCCATTATCTACTTCATTATTTTCAATAAGCCACCTTAAAGCAGTTCTTTTTTGTTTTGGGTCGGAAGAGGGCATTCGCACAATATATTGCTTTACTGTTTTCGCAGTCATATTTTTTCTAGCAATTTGTATCGTTAAGGGTTGGTGTAAAAATTGATCTACCAATCTTTTGATTTCGTTTGGCATTGTAGCCGAGAAAAAAAGCACTTGCCGAGTAAATGGAGTTAACTGAAAAATTCGTTCAATATCTGGTATGAAACCCATATCTAACATTCTATCTGCTTCATCAACAACTAATGTTTGAACACCCGTCATGAGTATTTTCCCACGGTCGAATTGGTCTAATAACCTACCCGGTGTAGCTATGAGTATATCAACTCCTCTCATTAATTTTTTATCTTGTTCCGTAAAGCTAACACCGCCAATCAGCAGTGCCATTTCTAACTTTAAGTACTTACCATATTGCTGTACATTTTCTGCAACCTGTGCTGCCAATTCTCTGGTTGGACATACTATCAGACATCGTGGCATTCGCGCTCTTGCGCGCCCTGAAGCAAGTTTATGTATAGTTGGTAAGGTAAATGCACCTGTTTTTCCAGTTCCGGTTTGTGCTATACCTAAGACATCTTGTTGATTTATAGCAGCTGGAATTGCTTTTGCCTGTATTGGCGTTGGTTTTTCGTAACCTAAATCATCTAAGGCTCTAAGAATTCTATCATCAAGACCCAATTCACTGAATTTAATATCAATTTTGGTGTCAGCGTCTATTTCTCTGTTTTCTATTCTTGAATTCAACTGATAGCTACTTATAAAATTATAGTGCAAGATTATCTTACTATTTGTATGGCGCAACATAGAGTTAGCATTCTAAACGTCAAGTTGATTGATAACATTACTTTACTTCTTATAAAAGCATGTTTATCTGGGCTCAAAATTAATGACACCGACAAAGGAATTTATGATGTCTATTCAACGAACTTTTTCTATTATTAAACCCGATGCTACTGCTAGAAATATTACAGGTAAAGTTAATGCTAAGATTGAAGCAGCTGGACTACGTATAATTGCGCAAAAGCGTCTTCTTCTTTCAGAAAAGCAAGCTGCGGGTTTTTATGCTGTTCATAAGAACAGGCCCTTTTATAGTGACTTAGTTAAGTTTATGATGTCAGGACCTGTAGTTGTTCAAGTTCTCGAAGGAGAAAATGCCATAGCTGCTTACAGAAAAGTTATGGGTGCTACTAATCCGTCTGAAGCGGATTCTGGAACCATAAGGGCTGAATTTGCTTTGAGTATAGATGCTAATACTGTTCACGGCTCTGATGCAGTCGATACTGCTAGTGATGAAATTAAATTCTTCTTTACAGAGGAAGAGTTAGTTGGTTAGTTGATTTAAATAGTTTTTTTTGAGCTGATTAACTCATCTGCAACTATTTTAAGGGCTTGAGGATATGCCTCTAACTCTTTAACTAGCAAGCGTTCAGATAAAGTTTGTGGTGTATCATCTTCTAATATTTTAATTCTTTTTTGTAGTATCACTTTTCCTGAGTCTAATTCACTATTTATAAAATGTACCGAGCAGCCGTGAATTTTATCACCGGAATTAATAGCTCTTTTATGTGTATTTAGCCCTTTGTATTTTGGAAGCAAAGAGGGGTGTATATTGATAAGTTTTCCCTTCCACCTGTTTACAAACCAAGGTGATAGTATTCGCATAAAACCAGCACAACATATAAGCTGAATTCTTAAATTTTTTAATAATTCATCTAAATCTTTTTCGAATTCACTTTTACTTTTATATGCTTTATGATCTAGTATTAATGTTTTTATTCCTAAATCTTCAGCTTTTTCCAGTCCTTTAGCTAGTGGCCTATTTGAAATAACAACTTCTACAACTGCTGGGTATTCATTATCTTGGGCAGCCTTTAAAATGGCTAACATATTGGAACCACGTCCAGAAATTAAAACTGCAGTTTTAATTTTATGCATTTTTCAACTGCCCAATTACCCATGCTGTTTCTCCTAAACTTTCCAGACGTTCAAGCGTCTCGTTCATTTTATTCGGCTTAACAGCTAAAACCATACCAACTCCGCAATTGAATGCTCGTAACATCTCAGATTCATCAATCTTGCCCGTGTCCTGAAGCCATTTGAATACAGCTGGTCTTGGAAATGATGTTATGTCGATATCAAAGGTTAAGTGTTTAGGAAGCATACGTGGTGTATTTTCAGTAATACCACCTCCAGTTATGTGTGATAAACCTAATAACATATTGTCTTTTATTAGTGGTAATATAGAATTAACGTAAATTTTTGTAGGAGTAATCAAAGACTCACCAAGAGATATTTCGGGAGAAAATGGGCAACTATCATTCCAATTTAAACCGGATAGCTCAACTATTTTACGAATTAAAGAATAGCCATTTGAATGTGGACCGCTAGATGCGACACCGATTAACAAGTCTCCATCTTTCATGTTCTCATGTTTTGGTAACATTCTTTTTCTTTCCACAGCTCCTACTACAAATCCAGCTAAGTCAAAATCATCGTCGTTGTACATACCAGGCATTTCTGCTGTTTCTCCACCTATTAATGCTGCACCCGATAATTCACATCCTTTTGCTATGCCTGATATAATTTTGCCTGCTTTTAATCTATCAAGTTGGCCTGTTGCAAAATAATCTAAAAAAAATAGTGGCTCGGCTCCATTAGCTAGTACATCATTTACGCACATTGCAACGAGGTCTATTCCTACAGTATCAAGAATTCCAGTATCTATTGCTATTCGTAATTTTGTTCCAACTCCATCTGTTCCTGATATTAAAACTGGATCTATCATACCTGCAGCTTTTAAGTCAAAAGCCCCGCCGAAGCCCCCAATTGTTCCCATTACTCCAGGTCGATGAGTTTTTTTAACCATTGGTTTAATTTGTTCAACTAATCTGTCACCTTCATCTATGCTTACTCCGGCATCTTTGTAGGTAAGTCCTTTTTTAGGCATTTTTTTCTCCACTATCTTAATAGCTTAAAGTAATATAAATAGTTATATCACAAGTTCTACTATTGCTTTATTTCTATTGCGGCAATGATTGGACTTTGCAAATTTATTAAAGCAGGTTATCGCTAGTCTATGAAGTCAATAAAGACAATACTTACAGCCTTATTTTTCTTGTTCTTTTGTAGTTCAGTTTTTGCGTCTGATCCATTTAAGGTTAGTGGTGTATTGGTGGATGCAAAAGGAAAGTCAGCTGTTAAAGCCCAAATAAAAGCAATACGTGTGGGTCAGAAAAAAGCTGCTGACATTCTGTTAAAACGTTTGACATTAGCTTATGGAAGCGAAGGTCAAATAACTCACATATCCGATGATAATGCTGCAAAAATGATTCTTTCAATCGAAATAGATAATGAGAAAAGGTCATCCACGCGATATATGGGAGAACTTACTGTTATATTTAACCCTACCGCAGTAAAAGAATTTTTAAACCAGTCTGGTATAAAAATGGTTTCTTCTCAATCTAGAATGCGACTTGTTTTACCTCTCAGTGAAGGGGAGTTAATTTTAAATAATTCATGGTATAGATCATGGAGAAGAATAAAGGCAGTTAACAGCCTTACTCCTATGTTTACTTTGCCAGCATACAAGGCATTAAATATTTCTCTAACAATAGAAGATATCAAAGATATGAATTTTGATGTATTTAAAGCAATAGGTAAGCAATATAATGTTCAGCAGTTATTAATTGCAAATAATATTAATGAAACTATCGAATTACTGGATATTTCTTTAGATACTCGAAGAATTGAAACCTATAATTACGACGGTAGTGCACAAGGAATTATTGATAAATTTCAAACTGAATGGAAAGAAGCTGCTATCAATTTTGCTATGAATAAGTCTACTATATTAATTGATGTTAATTACTCTTCACACTCTGAGTGGTTGAAAGTGAAAAAGATTCTTAATAACACATCATTGATTTTAAATGCTAAGTTAATTTCCTTTGCAAATAAAAAAGCAAACATGGAGATAACGCACGGAGGAGAAATTGAAGGGTTAATAGATGAGTTAAGCTATAAAGGTGTTAATTTAAAACCCGAGACAGCAAAAAATTATGTTTTATCTGTATCAAGTATAAATTAGTCAAAATTCATATGAAGATTAACAGCCAGTTACCTCTAGATTTATCTCCTTTACTTAAATTTTCATTTGAAAATTTTGCAACTAGCGCGGCAAATAAAGAAAAGTTAGATTTTTTAAAATCTCCTATGAGTTGGACTTCACCAATTGTATTACTTGTAGGGCCTAAAGGTGCTGGGAAGTCTCATATTGGAAACGCCTGGTCTAATGAAACGGGTTTTCTATTCCTAGATGATGCAAGCCAATTAAATGAAGAAATTCTTTTTTCGCAATTAAATTTAATTTTAAATGGCACTGGCAAACGATTATTATTAGCAGATAGAAATTACCCAGAAAAATGGTATGTTCAAATGCCTGATTTAATGTCTAGGTTGAAAAATATTGCTTTAGTTGAAATTTCCGAACATGATGATGAAGTCCTTGAGATGATTGTGCGTGGTATTTTTGAATCAAAAGGAAGAAATGTTTCTCAAGACTTAATTTCATATTTACTTAAATATTATGAAAGAAGTGTTCCTGCTCAGGTTCGTATTGCGGAGCTTCTGGAAGAAGCTGCTCAATCACAAAAAACAGACTTAAGTAAAGCGTTCGCGGTAAAATTTTTAAAAACTAATTACACTACCATCCCAAGCTAAAAGTAAACCGCTTTCATTGACCGTAGCATCATTTATTACTTTTAATAATTTTCGGGCACTGTAATCTGCGCTAAATAATTTTTCCTTAGGAACATTTTTTTGAAAAGGTTTTGATAAATTTGTATCTACTGTTCCAGGGTGTAACCCTAATATTATTTGTGTTTTTGATTTTCTTAATAATTCAATAGCGAGGCATTTTATTATCATATTAAGTGCTGCTTTTGATGCACGATAAGCATACCAGCCACCAATATAATTGTCTGATATAGACCCAACCCTTGCTGATAAAGCAGCTAATACAGATTTCTTATCTTTTCTTAAAAGTGGAATGAAATATTTGGCAACTAAAGCTGGGCCAATTGTATTAATAGTAAAGCTTTTCAAGAATGAAGATTGTTTTAAGGATTTGATATTTTTTTCAGGATTAATTTTTTCGTTTTGCAGAAGTCCTGTGGTGATTATACAAAGATCAAATGAGCCGGTAGATATTAGTTCTGCTGCAGCAGTTTGAATACTCTTTTCACATGATAGATCAATTTTCATATTAATTATTTTTTTGGATTCACTGTGTCCAATATTACGGGACAAAGCATAGACAACTTCAACTTGGGTGGAGTTTTTAAGCAGTTCTATGAATGCTCTTCCAATACCTCCGGAAGCACCAATGATAATAACTCTGAGTTTATCATTCATTGAAGGTAATATGTAATTCATTTGTTTGCCTTTCTGCAACGTTTTGAGCAGTATTTGATATCCATCCAATTATTTTCCCATTTTTTTCTCCATGAAAAGGGAAGTAAACATATTGGACAAATTTTTGTCGGAAGGTTTAATTTTTTGTGTGTCATACGATATATACGAACCAATTGTCATTAAAGAGCGTATTTATTTTATGAAAAAAACACTAATTCCAATCTTAGCGGATCAATTATCACAGGATTTATCGTCTCTAAAAGTGAGTGATAAAAATGAAAGTGTTATATTACTTATGGAGCTTAATGAAGAAGTATCAAATGTTCCTCATCATCGAAAAAAAATAATCTTTTTACTATCTGCTATGCGACATTTTGCAAAGCAAATGGAAATAAATGGCTGGGAAGTAGATTATGTTTCTTTAGATGACGAAAATAATTCGGGTAATCTTATAGAAGAGATAAGGAAAGCTATATTGCGGCATCGTGTAAAACAAGTTCGTATATGTGAACCGTCCGATTGGCATACACTTAACAAGATCGTAATGTTTGACAAAAAAAATTCAACTAACTTTACTATCACCCCTGATAATCGTTTTTTATCATCTCATTCCGAATTTGAAGAGTGGGCAGAAGGCCGAAAACAATATCGAATGGAATTTTTTTATAGAGAAATGAGGCGCAAAACCAATATTCTTATGGAAACAAATAAACCGGTTGGTGGAAAATGGAACTTTGATAAGGTTAATAGAAAGCCTCCATCAAAAGGACTTACTCCACCACCACCTATTTATTTTTCACCTGATGAGATAACTAAAGACGTTATTTGTCTAATTAAAGAAAAATATCCATACCGTATTGGTGAAGTAGAAAATTTTTTTTATGCTGTAACTCGTGATGATGCGCTAAAATCATTGGGTTATTTTATTGATAATCTCTTACCGCAATTTGGCGATTATCAAGATGCTTTAATGACTGACCAGCCATTTCTATTCCACTCAATACTATCCCCCTACATCAACATTGGCTTACTACTGCCACTTGAAGTTTGCCTAGCAGTTGAGAAAGCTTATTATGATGGTAAGGCGCCATTAAACTCTGTTGAAGGCTATATTCGGCAAATTATTGGGTGGAGAGAATATGTAAGAGGAATTTATTGGCTTAAGATGCCGAACTATTTGCAAGAGAATGCTCTTGAAGCATCCCGAGAATTACCAGATTTTTATTGGACAGGTAATACAGATATGCACTGTCTGTCGGAATCTTTTAAACAAACTTTAAAGTATTCATATGCTCATCACATTCAGCGATTAATGATAACGGGTAATTTTGCATTGTTAATAGGTGTTAATCCGATTGATTTACATAGATGGTACCTTGCTGTTTATATTGATGCTTTTGAATGGGTTGAGTTGCCTAACACCTTGGGAATGAGTCAATTTGGAGATGGTGGGCTTTTGGGCTCAAAACCTTATGCTAGTAGCGGTGCATATATTAATCGCATGAGTAACTATTGCTCTTCCTGCAAGTACAATGTTAAAGAAAAATTAGGTGATTATGCTTGTCCTTTTAATAGTTTATACTGGAACTTTATCGCAAAGAATGAAGAAAACCTTCTTGATAATCCAAGGATGTCTATGCCGTACAGAAATCTAAAAAAAATGGATAAAAAATTACTTTCATCGCTCATCGATCAGGCAGATAATTTTATATCGACAATAGAAAAATCTAAGAATTATGAGTGAATCATTTAAGTTTAAAATGGATAAGCGGAACTAACTTCTATCCATTCGCCACTGGTTGGTTTCATAAGTTTTATTTTTACTGAGTGTAGCATAAGTCGCTCTGATTCCATAAAAGCTAGGTCATGGGCATATAGCCTATCACCTAAAATTGGATGTCCAATTGATTTCAAATGGATACGCAATTGGTGAGATCTACCAGTTATAGGTTTTAATTTGACATAACTTGAATTATCCATGCACTTTATAATTTCAACTTTTGTTAAAGCAGATTTTCCTTTTTCATAACATACGACTTGAAGAGGACGGTTTTTCCAGTCTGCTCTAATTGGAAGGTCAATATTGAAATTATTTATTTTCATCACTCCCCAGACTTTTGCTATATACTCTTTTTTAATATACCGTTTTTCAAATTGTATACCTATATGCCTTTGTGCATTTTTATTGTGTGCAAAAACCATCAGGCCCGATGTTGCCATATCAAGTCTGTGCACAGTTAATGATTCTGGATAATCGTTTCTGACTCTTGCTTCCATGCAGTCGGATTCAGACTTACCTGGAACGCTTAGTAATCCACAGGGTTTTTCTGCAATAATTATATCATGATCAACATACAAGTACGAAATGGGATATTTAGGAGGGGAATAGGTAAACCCTCTTATCATCAAATTATTTTCTTTACAACGACCTCACGTCCCTCAAGACATAGCCCAATTCTACCATTTAACATTTCTATTGCCTCTATACCGTATATCGCTTTCCGCCACCCAGTGAGTGCTTTAGCTTTAGACTTTTCACCGAAAGCAGCAATATCTTCTATGTCACTGTTGGTAGCCACTAGTTTCGGTGCAATACCTATATATTCAGTTCGCAACTTTAATAGTGTCTTTAACATATCTACTGTAGGACTTAAATTTGGAGGCATATGTTTTGCTTTTGGGGGATCTGGTGCATATTCGTCAGCATTTTTAACAGCAAAATTTATTTTCTTAATTAACTCTTCAGCAGATTTAGATTTCTCGAATCCTTTTGGAATGCCTCGTAGCTTTAAAAGGCTATGCAAATTCTTTGGTTTTTGTTGTGCTATGTTATATAAAACTTCATCTTTTAGAACGCGTCTTCTTGGTATATTTTTTTCTATCGCACATTTCTCGCGCCAAGCTGCTGCTGCTTTAAGTGTTGCTAAATAAGTTACTTTTGGATTTCTTATTTTTAGCCTTTCCCAAGCGTTTTCAGGTTCAAAACTATATAGTTTAGTATCAGTTAGTTGGGCTGTTTCTTCTTCTATCCAGCTTAATCTATTTTTTTGCTTCAACTCAACTAACACACCCGGGTATAAGTCTCTGAGATGCGTTACATCTGCAATTGCGTATTTTAATTGATTTTCGGTTAAGGGCCTTCGCGACCAATCTGTAAACCTTTCGCCTTTATCTATATTTATATTCAGTCTTCCCTTTACAAGTGAACTGTAACCTATTGATTCGCGAAATCCTAATGCCATAGCTGCTATTTGAGTATCAAAAATATTTTTTGGTACCTTACCGCAGATTTTATAGAATATTTCAATATCTTGCCGTGCTGCATGAAAAACTTTAGTAATTTTCTTATCTAATAAAAGATTAATTAAAGGCTTTAAGTCAATGTCTTTTGCTAATGGATCAATAACAGCTTCCGTCTCACTAGTTGCAACCTGAATTAAGCAAAGTATGGAGAAAAATGTACTCTCACGCATAAACTCAGTATCAACACATATAAAAGATTTTTTAGAGGCTGTTTTGCAAAAAGAATTTAGGTCTTTTTGGTTATCTATTATAATCATAAATTAGCCACGATTAGTACCTTTAAAAACCATAATAATAAATTTATTATTTTTCATTGAAAGATGATTTAATTAACTCAAGTGCTGAGTGCCATGCTCTCTTTTCATTTATCATACTATGCTTTAAAACTCCATCACCGCTGTCAGCACCCGGAACCATGAATGCATGGGTTGTTTGCCCATATGCGTGTAGTTGCCAGTCACAGCCGTCTTCTGTCAGTTCTTTCGATAAACTTAGAACATCATTAGGGGTGGCCATTGGATCGTTCCAACCATGCGCTATTAATATTTTCGCTTTTATTTTATTTTTGGATAAATTAGGTGCATCTAGTAGTCCATGAAAACTAACTGCAGCTTTTATATCGATTCCAGACCTAGCAATATCTAGTGCGCAAAGCCCGCCAAAGCAGAAACCAAGAGTGGCAATATTTTCTATATCGACAATATCAATACTTTTCGCTTTCTCAACTCCTGCTAATAGTCGGTTTAGAAGTTTTCCACGGTCCTCTTTTAGCGGTGTCATTGTGTTTTGTTTTTCTTCAAGCGATATAGGTTCGTAACCTTCTCCATAGTTATCTAAGCAAAACCCTATATAACCATGCTTAGAAATTTCTATTGCTTTATTTTTGGAAAATTGATCTAAACCACCCCATGCGTGATTGATTAAAACACAAGGTTTCTTTTTATAAAATGTATCATCATAAACTAGATGGCCAATACACCTCTTATCTTGATCAAAATATTGTATGGATTGCTCTATTATAGCCATTATAAAACCTTCGTAATAAAATAATATCAATATATCTAGAGTAAAAATAAAATTTTTAATGTTAATTAATAATATATTAGAATTTATATGTTTTTATATTTTTGATTTTATAAAAGGTCAGAAATGTTAATTCGAAAAATAATTTTACTTAGCAGTGTTTTTTATTTTGTTTCATGTGCAACTTATCAAGAAAACCCAAATTATAATTATTCAACAAACTATATGAGCTCAAAAAATAAAGTAGTTATGAACTCTAAAATTTCTGAAAAAAATGATCCTAATGTTTTAAATAATAAAACATCCCAAGTACCATTACCTGATAAGTTTCAAACTAATAATAGTTGCATTAAATCTGCAAATGCCAATAAAATTATTGGAGCCGGGATTGGGGGTTTGGTTGGCTCAATAGCAGGAAAAGGCATTTCATCTGGAAAAACTGGAGCAATTATTGGAGCTGGATTAGGGGGGGCTACTGGTTACAAAGTAGGCGAACTTTTAAGCGATTGTAATGGGTTAACTAAGCCCCTAGAGACAAATTTAGTAACGAAAGATCACGGTAAAGTCATTAAAGCAAAAACCTTATACTCTTTAGATGGTGAAGATCCAGTGAATTATAGTCCTACATCTCCCTCTAAAACAGTTTTGAATGAAGTCACCTATGATTATTCAGCTAACTCCTTATTATCGTCAAATGAAGATGATAATTTGGATTTAGTCGAAGCTACTAAACATAAGGTAATCAAGGGTGATACAATTTATTCATTAGCAAAAATGCTATGCCAAGATATTTCAGACATTAAAAGGTTAAATGATTTAAACTCAAGTTATAACATTCAACTAGGCACATTATTGACCTTGCCTCCAAGCGCCTGTTAGACCATACACCAATCGAATTAACAATAAAATCGAGTGCAGGCATCATAATATGAAACACCGTTCAGCAAAGATACTAGCTACAATAGGGCCTGCAAGTTCTTCACCTGATATGTTAAGTTTACTTGTTGAAGTTGGTGTTAATGCTTTTCGTTTAAATTTTTCTCATGGGAGTCATAGTGATCACGAACGATCAATAAAGTTCATTAGAAAGATAGAAAAAGAAACTGGAAAACCAATTGCAATAATTGCTGACATGCAAGGCCCTAAACTTCGTTGTGGTGAATTTAAAAATGGACAAATTGAACTAATATTTGGTCAAGAAGTTACAATAATCAATAGTAATTTTACCGATGATGCCAATGTTATCTGCATACCCCATGCAGAGTTATTTGATGTCTTGAAACCAGGTAACACCCTAAAGTTTGATGATGGAAAGCTTAAGGTAACTGTCATAAGTAATAATGGCTCAAGAATAATGGCTAGAGTTGATGTTCCGGGAAGGCTGAAAAATAAAAAAGGAATCAATGTAATTGATGCAGTTCTTCCTGTATCTGCCATGACAAAAAAGGATGTTTTGGATATAAAGTTCGCATTAAGCCAAGAGGTTGATTATATAGCATTATCCTTTGTTCAAACATCGAAGGATGTCATAGATGCGAGAGCAATTATAGGTAAGAAGGCCAACATAATCGTAAAAATCGAAAAACCTTCAGCTGTTCGCGATATAGATACTATTCTTGATAAGGCAGATGGCGTAATGGTTGCTCGGGGCGATTTAGGGGTTGAGTTACCACTCGAGGATGTACCGGTAGTGCAAAGAAAAATAATTAGGAAGGCTCGTATACTAGGTAAACCAGTAATAGTTGCAACACATATGCTAGAGTCTATGATTGAATCACCTACACCAACACGTGCTGAGGCCTCTGATGTGGCTACTGCAATTTATCAAGGGGCAGATGTCGTTATGTTGTCAGCTGAAACAGCGGTAGGNCGTCATCCAGCNACTGCAGTAGCAATTATGGATAGAATAATTAAATCAGTTGAGAGTGATCCAGAGTTTTGGGATTATTTTTCAACAACTGACTTACCATACCTTGATACACCTGAAGATGCTATTTCTCAATCTGTTTATGTTATGTCCAAGACAATAAATTGCAAAGCAGTGTTTGGATACACTAATACAGGTTCAACAGTGCAAAGAATATCAAGAGAAAGGCCTTCATGTAGTATCATTGGTCTAACTCCATCCATTAAAACAGCTAGAATAATCTGTCTTAGTTGGGGCGTTATTCCTTTACTGATGGAAGATCCAAAGAATTTTGATGAAATGTTACCTCACATACAGAAGGCTTCTGTAATTTATGCTGGTTTGAAATCTGGAGATAAAATAATAATTACCGCTGGAATTCCGTTTGGTCGACCAGGAACAACAAATACACTTAAGATTGATATGGTTAATTAATAGCTATATTAATTTTATATTATTAAGAATAAAGTTTAAATAATTATCATGACCACTAGATTAGACATTAATAAAAAAAGTGATCGTATTAGACACCCGGAAAAGGTAAATAAACCTGATACTGTTGTGCTTAGAAAGCCGTCTTGGATAAGAGTTAAAGCACCTACATCACGAGGTTATTCCATAACTCGCGATATAGTAAAATCAAGTGGTCTTGTTACAGTATGCGAGGAGGCGGCATGCCCCAATATTGGTGAATGCTGGGAGAAGTCTCATGCTACCTTTATGATACTAGGGGAAATTTGCACGAGAGCTTGTGCTTTCTGTAATGTTTCGACAGGTCTTCCAAATGAAATAGATAATCAAGAACCCATAAAAATAGCTGAAGCTGTAAAAAAAATGGGTTTGAATCATGTGGTTATTACATCGGTGGATAGAGATGATTTGCCTGACGGGGGTGCGGAGCATTTTGTAAAAGTGATATCGGCAATTAGAGAGATGTCCTCTGAAACATCTGTAGAAATTCTTACTCCAGATTTTCTTCGCAAGAAAGGAGCTTTAGAAACAGTTATTGATGCGAAACCCGATGTCTTTAACCATAACCTTGAAACAGTCCCTAGGCTTTATTTAAAGATAAGACCAGGGGCTCGCTATTATCATTCACTCCGATTGTTGGATAAAGTTAAACAACGTGACCCAAATCAGTTTACTAAGTCTGGCATTATGGTTGGTCTTGGTGAAACAAAAGAGGAGGTTATGCAAGTGATGGATGACATGCGTTCTGCTGGGGTTGATTTTCTTACAATAGGTCAGTATCTCCAACCCACTCGAAAGCATGTGGCTGTTGATAGATTTGTAACCCCTGAAGAATTTAAGAGTTACGAAATTATAGCTAAAGCCAAAGGTTTTCTTCTTGTTTCAGCTACTCCTCTAACACGTTCGTCCTATCATGCTGATAGTGACTTTAAAGCACTTCAATCTAACAGAAAAAAAAGATACGGGTGATGGTAACGGTAAGGCTAATAAAACATTTACATCATAATGCAGATGATCTTTTATCTTTGGTTTCTAATGTTGAAGATTACCCTACCTTTATTAACTTAATTTCTGCTCTCAGAGTTACAAACAAGCGTGATAATGATAATTTTGAGGCTGAAGCTATTGTTAGTTACAAACTACTTAGAGAGCGTTTCAAATCTAAAGTTGAAATAGATCGAAAAAAACGAACTATACTTGTCAAAAAATCTGATGATGGTGGCGCATTGAGGTCTCTCAATAATAAATGGTTTTTTTATGAGTTAAGTAATGGCTCTACAGCAATATTATTTGAGGTCGATGTTTCTCTTAAGGCTTTTCCTCTAGATTTGTTGGTTCAAAAAAGAATAAATAAATATAGTGAAATAATAATGAAATCTTTTGAAAAAAAAGCTTCAGAACTCTACGACAAGATTTCTGAATCTAAGATAGATTTTATCAAAGAAATAAAAGTTTTGGGTATTTAGCGAATCTTTTAAACTATGTGTTATTTAATACTATGGAATTTATTAATTTAATTGTTTCATAACAAGTTAAAGCTCTAATATGTTCTCTGCTCTTCTGTCCAAAACAAAACAAATTTGACTCAGTTATTATATTTTTTTTAACTAAATAGGAAATGCCAACCCAAATAGTTCCGACTGGTTTTATTTTTAACCCTCCATTAGGTCCGGCAATTCCAGTAACTGATAATGAAAAGTCAGTTTTGAACATTTTAATTGTGTTTTCTGACATTGCTTCTGCTACGTCTGAACTAACCGCTCCAGACATATCTAATATGTTTTTTGGTATTCCTAGAATTTTATTTTTTACCTTATTGTCATATGCGATAATGCCGCCCATATAAACTGAAGATGCACCAGATATAGATGTTAAAGTAGTTGATATAAGACCACCAGTACAGCTTTCTGCTGTACTAAGACTAAGATTATTTTTGTCGAAAATAAATAAAAGTTTTTCAGCCTCGTCACGCATTAAACGGTTTACTTTATTGATATTCATGATGGCAATTTAACAGTTACCGTGGCTTGTGTAGCTATTCCTTCACTCCTACCGGTAAAACCTAATTTTTCAGTTGTTGTTGCTTTTACACTGATTTGCTTAATTGGTAGATTGCAAATCTGCGATAATTTCTCTCTCATTATTAATTTATATGGTTTAATTTTTGGTTGTTCGCAGATTATTGTTATATCTATGTGTTGCAGTACTCCCTCTAATTTATTTAATTCATTTAATGCAAATAATAAAAATTTTTCAGATTTTGCATTTTTCCATTTCTGGTCTGAGGGCGGGAAGTGGTCACCAATATCACCCAACGCTATAGTTCCCAAAATAGCGTCAGTTAGAGAATGAAGAGCAACATCTGCATCTGAATGTCCTATGAGACTAAATTCACATTTTATAGGTACGCCGCATAGATTAACTTGATTTCCGGTTGCCAATCTGTGTACATCAAACCCGTTTCCTGTTGCAATGTAATAATCTGTTAAAACCATGTTTTTTGCTTTCTCAAAGTCCTTTGGATATGTAACCTTAAAATTATCGGGGTCACCTGCCGAGTAACAAATATTGAGACCTGATAATTTAGCGACTTCAATATCATCGTCAGGTATAGTCTGCGATTCTAAATTTCTGTAAGCTTCTATTATTTCTTTATAATTAAAGCCTTGTGGTGTTTGAATTCTATATAGTGATTTTCTATTAACCTTATCTCCATCTATTGTTTTTAGTGCATCAACAATTGGTAGGGCAGGTGCTACTGCTGTATTTTTTTTTAAATTAGATAGAACGTCATTAATAACAGACTTGGAAACAAAGGGGCGTGCTGCATCATGTATAAGTACAATATCTGGTGGGTTTTTTGAAAGAGCTAATAATCCAGCCATTGAAGATTCAGCCCTTGTTTTTCCACCTGTTACAATACGCATGTTTTTATAGCTATTTACTATTTCTAATATAAATTTATCATCTTTATCTACTACTACAATCGTTTCATCTATTCTATTGCATGACTTCATTGCTGAAATAGTGTGTGCAATTAACGGTTTTCCTGCTAACTTAAGATATTGTTTAGGTGTAGTGCTACCTAATCGTGCACCTTTGCCCGCCGCGACTATTATTTGTGCAATTCTTGTCATTTTTACTCTTATCATACTGATGAATTATTGTGCAAGTGGTCTAACTATACTATGTATGCACAATGACCTTTATGCCCAAAATTGGCAAGTATGAATTACAATCGCGTGTTTTAGTTGCGCCGATGTCTGGTTTAACAGACTTGCCATTTAGACGTGTTGTAAATTTGTTTAACCCTGGTCTTATTGTATCGGAAATGGTAGCAGGTCGAATGCTAGCCATGGGTAAACCAGATACGTTAGCTAAGGCTTCAGGCAAGGGTGAGATAGACCCTTTAGTAATTCAACTAGTTGGTTGTGAGAAAAACTGGATGTCTAGGGCTGCTAGGCTCTCAGAAGAGGCTGGTGCTTCATTTATAGATATAAATATGGGATGTCCTGCGAGAAAAGTCACATCAGGAATGTCAGGATCTGCTCTAATGAGGGATATTGATAATGCTATTCAGTTAATAGTTGCCACCATAAATTCTGTAGACGTCCCGGTTACTTTAAAGATGCGATTAGGTTGGGATAATGACAGCTTAAACGCTCCATTACTTGCCGTTAAAGCTCAAGAGGCTGGAATTAAAATGATAGTAGTTCATGGAAGAACGAGATGTCAGTTTTATGATGGAAAAGCGGATTGGAGTGCAGTTAAAGAAACAGTAGATGCAGTGGATATACCTGTTTTTGTCAATGGTGATATTAATACTGCACATGATGCTATCGAAGCATTGGATAAGTCTTGTGCTGCTGGTGTTATGGTTGGAAGATCACTTATTGGTTCGCCCTGGAGGTTACAGGAAATAATTTCTGCCGTAGATGGATCAGTTATTCCTATGAAATTAAAAATAAGTGATAAAAAGAAAATTGTTTTAGATCATTACAATGATATAATTAATTTTTACGGTGAAAAGAAGGGTGTAAAAATTGCTCGAAAGCATCTAATTGGTTACATAAATGATTTAAACTTAATTAATGGTAGTGAAATTAAGTCATCGATTGTTCAAATGTCCCAAAGCTCAGCTGTGTATAACATTTTGAATACTACGTTTTCAAAAGCTGGTGAGGATAGTTAATTGAGTAATAATACTGAGATGGATCATTTAAAAGATGATTGGCCATATCCATTATTTTTGATAAATCCAAATGATAATTGCATTGTATGGGTCAATGATAATGCCCTTCAATGGACCAAGATGTCTTTAAAGAAAATCATTGCTTCTAAAATTTCAGATATATTAATATTTGATGAATCCAACAAGGATATTATTAGTAAGTGCTATCATTCGGAAGCCCCAATTCTAGTGCGTGATTGCTCGCTTCAATTAATTAAAAATGATAAACAAATATGTCATCTTACAGTATTTCCTAGTGGGCACTACGTTGGTTTGAGTATTTGGCCTTCAAGCTCTCGCTCTATATCCGCAAATATAGGTGATCAATCTGTTTCTGGTTTAGGTTATTTAATAGCTCATGAGCTTAAAAACCCATTATCTGGCATTAAAGGCGCTGCACAACTTCTTAAACAGGACGTTGAAGGGAAAGAAGCGCAAGATTTAATCGATTTAATTAGTTCTGAGATTGATCGCATCGGCAGGCTTGCCGATAAAATAGAGGTGCTTGGTGATCCAAATCCTGTAAATTTCACACGTGTAAATATTCACAAAATCCTACGTAATGCTAGAAGAGTTGTGCAGTCAGCAAACCCTGATTTAATTATCACTGAACGCTATGACCCATCGCTTCCAAGTATAATGGGCGATGCTGATACCCTCATGCAAGCAATGCTAAATATTATAAAGAATGCTTCTGAGGCATGTTCAGAAATCAAGTGTACTCCAGAGGTAATATTAGAGACAAAATATAGAAGTGGTGTAAGTAGACTTAGTAAAGGGCACGGGGCTGCACAGTATCTTCCTATAGAAATAAGTGTTACTGACAATGGTTTAGGGATACCTGAAAGTATTTCAGATCAAGTTTTTCAGCCGTTTGTTACCAGTAAAAAAGAAGGTCAAGGACTAGGCCTCCCATTAGTAGCAAAAATTGCTTCTGCTCATGGGGGTATTGTTGAGTTTAAATCAGAGCCAGGTAAAACAACTTTTTCACTTTTATTGACAGATAGAGAGACAATATGAAATATGAAATTTTATTAGCTGATGATGATGCGAGTGTGCGTTTAGTTTTATCAAAAGCCTTAACACGAGCTGGTCATACTGTAAAAGCAACAGATAATGCAGAAACACTTTTAAAGTGGTCAGGATTGGGTCAAGGTGATATAATTCTCACTGATGTGATGATGGGTGGTACGGAAATATTTAATTATCTTCCGTTAATATCAGAAAATAGACCTGGTATGCCTATTATTGTAATTAGTGCAAACAACACAGTTAACACTGCACTTAAAGCAGGAAAGCATAAAGTTTTTGAATATATACCTAAGCCTTTTGATTTATTAGAGGTCACGCAAGCCATACTTAGGGCCGGCTTGTCGGTTAACCCTAGGAAAAGAAAAATTAATGATGAGTTAAGTAAACTCCCAATGATTGGTCGCAGTGCTGCTATGCAGCCAGTATATAGAGCTATATCGAGATTTGCTGCTGGAAATCTACCCGTATTAATACAAGGTGAGGTGGGAACTGGAAAAGATTTGGTGGCTAAGCTTCTTCATGAAGGTGGTGTTCGAAGAAAATTACCATTTTTAAGAGAAACAGATTTTGAAAATATTTCATTAACCCTCCAAAAAGTAAATGGTGGTGACATTTATATTGATGAAATTGCTGAGCTAAGTCCTAAACAACAAGAAAAATTATTGGCCCTTTTGACAGCGTCAGAGTTGAATCCGCCAAATAGCCGCCCTAGGTTACTTTCGTCTACGCGAAAAGACCTACGAAAATTAGCAAGTGAAGGAAAATTTCGAGATGACCTACTTTATAGAATAAATGTTGCAGAAATTAAAATACCGCCTCTATCTGAACGTGATAGAGATATTTATGAATTGTCAGCAAATTTCTTATCTAGAGCTTCTACAAATAAAAGTAGACGCTTTGATAATGAAGCCCTTGATGTTTTGCATCGACATAACTGGTCAGGAAATGTGCGTGAGCTTGAAAACCTTGTAAATCGATTATCTGTATTATATTCCGATGATTTAATAACAGCAGAGATGGTTCTTCAAGAGTTTACTAAGGATATTGAGAATTCTGATAAGGTAGAACAAGATCAACAGCTGAAAACCCTTTTAGAGATGTCCTGCAGGAGGCTGTTAAGCATTGAACCTGATAAAGTTAACGGTTCAAGTTATAATATTGCTTTAAGTTGGGTTGAGAAGCCTCTTATAATTGAAGCGCTTAGGTTAACAGGAGGAAATAGAGCAAAGGCAGCTGATTATTTGGGTATCCATAGAAATACACTTCGTAGCCGTCTAAAGGCTTTGAATATATCTTGATTTTACTTTTTCTTAATCGTTTTGATTAACTATTGTTGATTTATTGCAACAGTGAGGTAATGTAGTAACACAACTTATATATTCATAAGTTATAGTGGTATAATGAAAAAGTTAATAACAAAATATAATAAAGCAACCAGTAACCAGCCCAGTGCTTCAACTTTTATAATTTTTGGAACAATATTTGTTTTGTCAATTACCTTGTTGGTGCTTGGAAATTTACTTGCCTTTTCAAATGAACCCAAGCAGTTTAGCTGGTCATACCCTATTTTGTTATTTAATTTAATACCAATAATAGCTCTCGGAATTTATCTAGGAATTCGTATTTGGTTTAGTTTATTTGCAAAAAAAAGAAATCAATCTGCCCCAATGTTACACAGAAGGTTTGTAACTATATTCAGTTTATCAGCTCTAACCCCAGCAATTATTGTAGGAGTATTTTCAACTTCTTTAATTAGTCAAAATATTAATGATTTATTTGGTTCAAATGTTAGATCAAATATGGAGTCTGCTAGAGAAATTTTAGATGGTTATGTAAAGCAAGAATTAACTGAGCTTGCTCAAGATGCCTCTATAGTTGTTAAAGAGCTAAGTTTAAGAAGGCAAAATATAAACTCTAGAATCTCTTTTACTGCAGATTTACAAATTATATCGCGTGTTAGAGATCTAGATGCTATTTATATTATGAATAATAAGGGTTATGTTTTAAGTCGTGTAGAAAGCCCAATTTCCCCTTCATTCGAAATTCCTTTAAAGCCTGTTTTTCAAAGTTTGAAGCCTAATGATATTGCTTTTATTCAAAGAGATGATGTTGATTATTTAATAGCAGTTACTCCAATTGATGGGTTTGATAATTTATATTTGTTTATAGGTCGTGTTATCAGGTCAAATAATCGCGTTCTTTCAAGTTTATCAGGAGTAGCTAAAGCTTCGCAGGCAATTGATAGATTTAATGCTGATCAAAAGTCTATGAATAAGATTTTCTTTTTAACTTTCTTAGAGGCGGCAATCTTACTTTTATTTACCTCTGTTTGGCTGGGTTTATCTTTGGCAAATCGAATAATTAATCCTTTAGGAACTTTGATAAATGCTTCAGAAAAAGTTAGATTGGGTGATATGACGGCAAGAGTTGAAGTTGATGGAAATTGGGGAGAAATTTCGGACCTGGGAAGTGCATTTAATAAAATGACACATCAATTAAGCACACAAAGAGATGATCTTGTTAGAGAACATGACTTATCTGAACAGCGTCGACAATTTTCAGAAGCGGTCCTATCAGGCGTTCGAGCAGGTGTTATAGGTTTGAACCAGGCGGGTAAAATTACAATTATGAATCAATCTGCAAAACGTTTGTTATCTTCGCGAGACATCGAAATGGAAGGAAGCCCTATATCTCAAGTCTTGCCTGAATTTTTACCTGCTTTCATAAAAGCAAAAGACTCAATACAAGGAAGCATAGAAGATCAAGTTAACTTTAAAACTATAAATGGCATCAGAAATTTCGACCTAAGTGTAAATGCATATTCCGGATCTCGTAAAGATACGGGTTGGGTAATGACATTTGATGATATGACTAGATTAGTTTCTGCCCAAAGGCACTCAGCGTGGCGAGAGGTGGCGAGGAGGATTGCCCATGAAATCAAAAACCCATTAACTCCAATTCAACTTTCAGCAGAAAGGCTTTTGAAGAAGTATTCAAAAGAAATAAAATCAGATCCGGATGTTTTTCAGAATTGTACTCAAACTATAATAAGACAGGTTAATTCACTTGAGCAAATGGTAGATGAATTTTCTGCATTTGCACGAATGCCAGNACCAAACTATAGTCCTGTTGACTTTAAAGCATTGGTTTCTGATATATTATTTGCTCAACGGGTGTCTTTTCCTGATATTAAATTTGATGTTTTAATTCATAAGGCTAATATCTCTAAAATTATGTGCGATGAGCGATTAATAACTCAGGCGTTAACTAACATATACAAAAATGCTGGAGAGTCTATCCTAAGGCGCATTGATGAGATTGGTATAGACAGTATCTCGGGTAAAATTAATACTATTGTAAAATATGATGAAGAGTTCGTAACTATTTCTATTTTTGATAATGGAACAGGTTGGCCGGCTCAAGATAAAGATCGTTTACTGGAGCCTTATGTTACTACTAGAGACAGTGGAACGGGTTTAGGTTTAGCCATAGTTAAGCGAATAGCTGAGGATCATGGAGGTAATCTTATATTAAATTATAGAACTGATAATAAACCAGGTGCTCTTGTTGAAATTTCAATTCAAAATAATTCAACAAATAAAAACAACAATATAGACTTTGAGGTAAATTAATGAAGTACGATGTTTTAATTGTCGAAGATGAAGATGATATAAGAACTATGATCGGTGGCATACTTGAAGATGATGGTTATGAAGTCCGTCTAACGGCTAAAAGTGACGAAGCAATCACTGCACTTAGATCACGTAAGCCATCATTAATGATACTTGATGTTTGGCTGAAGGGTAGCTCTATGGATGGAATTGAGCTACTCGATTCAATAAAAAAGTCTCACCCAAACATGCCAATTATCATTATCAGTGGTCATGGGACTGTTGAAACCGCTGTATCGGCAATTCGCAAAGGAGCTTATGATTATATTGTTAAGCCCTTTAAGGCTGATAAACTTTTAGTTACATGTAAACGTGCTTTAGAAAATGCTCGACTCAAAAGTGAAAATGAAGAATTAAAGGGTAGATCATTTCATGATATTGCTCTTGTTGGCTCTTCTTCGCATGTAGTACAATTAAAACAAAAGATAATGAAAATTGCTGCAACTAATTCAAGGGTTTTAATTTCCGGTCAATCTGGTTCAGGTAAAGAGCTCATAGCTAGATTGCTTCATGAAAACTCACTTCGCGCTAAAGGGCCATTTAAAGCGGTGAATGCAGCATCTATTATCCCAGAAAGAGTAGAGGAAGAACTATTTGGCGTTGAAGACGATGATGGTAACTTAAATAAAATCGGCTTACTTGAACGTGCTCATAATGGAACCCTATACCTTGATGAGGTTGCGGATATGCCTATTGAAACACAAGGTAAGTTACTTAGGCTTTTGGTAGAACAGAGATTTAGACGGCTGGGAGGAAAACATGATGTACAAGTTGATGTAAGAGTTATAACTTCTAGTTCAAGAGATTTATTTAAAGAAGTAAACTTAGGTCATTTCCGAGAAGATTTATTTCATCGCCTTAATGTGATGCCTTTAGAGGCGCCACCGTTAAAAGAGAGGAGAGAAGATATTCCAGAATTGGTTGAACATTTTATTACTCAACTAGCGTCATCGACTGGATTACCGGCAAGAAGAATTGGAGCAGATGCAATGGCAGCCCTTCAAGCACATAATTGGCCTGGTAATGTCCGCCAATTAAGAAATAATGTCGAAAGGCTACTAATTTTAGCTACTGGAGACCCAAACCAGCCTATAACACTTGAGACATTACCACCAGAGGTATCAGTTGTAAGGTCAACTAAAGGCCATAATGAAAATGAAAAAATGATTTCATTGTCCCTTAGAGATGCTAGGGAGCACTTTGAACGTGATTATTTAAAAGCGCAAATTCAAAGGTTTGGTGGAAATATATCTAGAACAGCTTCATTTGTTGGTATGGAGCGTTCAGCCTTGCATCGTAAACTTAAGTCACTAGGGTTAAGCTCGAATGATCGTGATGGAACAGAATTAAAAAGTAAATTATAACCCAATAAGGACCCATTACTTTTATCAATTAAAGGATTTATGATATGAAAGTTGTAATTTGCGGTGCAGGACGAGTTGGTTTTGGTATTGCTTCTCGATTAGCATCAGAAAATAATGATGTTACTGTTGTAGATACTTCCCCATCTTTAATTAGAAAAATAACTACTGATTTGGATGTCAAGGGTTTAGTGGGGCATGGTTCAGACCCAGTAATATTAAAACAAGCAGGTGTTGAAAATGCTGATATGATAATTGCAGTTACCCACACTGATGAAGTTAACATGATTGCCTGCCAAGTAGCTCATTCACTTTTCAGTGTTCCGACAAAAGTAGCAAGAGTTAGAGCTCAGAATTACTTATTGAAAGAGTATTCAGATTTGTACAGCTCTGACAATATGCCTATTGACATTATAATATCACCTGAGATCGAAATTGCTCAATCTATACTGAGGCGATTGAAAACTCCTGGAGCATTTGATGTAGTAAGTTTTGGAAGAGGAAAAGTTACTATGCTAGGTATAAAAATTTATGAAGATTGCCCCATAATAGATACTCCAATCAAGCAAATACCTGATCTTTTTCCTGGACTTCATGCCGCTGTTGTAGGTGTGAAGAGAGATGGGTTAATATTTGCACCTTTACCAGATGATCCGTTAATTGTTGGAGATGATGCTTATTTTATAACTAAATCAGAGCACTCAGAAAGGTTATTAGAAATAGCAGGTAGTAGGGATAATTTAGCAAGGCAAATAGTAATAGTAGGTGCAGGCAATATTGGTGCATATGTTGCAAAGGAGCTGGAAAGTATTTCCAATGTTCGAGTGCGATTGATAGAGAGTGATGCAATTCAAGCTGAAATAGCTGCAGAAACACTCAAGCGCACTGTTATTTTGAATGGTGATGCTATGGATTCTGAAATTCAAGAAGAAGCTGGAGTAGCTAATTCAGAATTGGTAATATGTTTAACTAATGATGATAAAACTAATATTCTTTGCGCAGTGCTCGCAAAAAAAATTGGAGCAATACAAACAATTAGCTTAATAAATGAATTATCTATGAGAGATTTACAGGCTGAGCTAGGTATAAGTATGGTTGTAGATCCTAGAGCAACTACTATATCATCTATATTAAGGCATGTGAGGCAAGGTAAGATATTGGATGTTTATTCTTTGGAACAAGGCCAAGCAGAAATTATGGAAGGTGAAGTATTAGATACATCTTCTTTGTGTGGGAAATCTATTTCTGAGTCAAATCTTGTAGATGGAATTTCTATAGGTGCTATTATTCATGATGATAAAGTGATTTATCCTACTGCCGATACTATAATTAAATCGGGTGATCACGTTGTTCTTCTTGCTGAAAAAATTGCAATGAAAGAAATAGAGCAATTATTTCGTGTAAGCTCAGATTATTTTTAATTAACTAAAATGGCTGTTACACGAATTATATATTGGCTAGGAAATACCTTCGTTATTTGTGCAGCTTTATTAGGATTAACCTCATTTTGTATATTTTTTCTCGACGATTATAAATCTTCATTTATCTTCTTAATTGTTAGCCTGGTTGTCTTTACAATTGGTTTTACCTTAAATCTCTTAACACATAATACCTCAAATCGAGAAGGTAATTCTGAAGCGTTACTTTTTTTACTACTATTTTGGATTATTGTACCAGCAATTGGCATGATACCTTATATCGTATTAGGAGTCACTGATGGTTTTATCTCTGCTTATTTTGAGGCAGTTTCTGCTTTTACAACCACGGGTACCTCATCTTTAATAACTGACGATTTATCGCAAGCTATAATCCTGTGGCGCTCTATTTTGCAATGGTTTGGTGGAGTATGTGCTGCCACATTTGCTGTTGTAGTACTAGCTGCTTTAAATCTTTTTGGTACTGGAATACACAAGTCTTTGCTCTTCACTTTAGAGAGAGGGCAACTTTTTTTAAGAATCTTAAGCATAGGTCGAATAGTTGGAGTGATATATATATTAGTAACCTTTTTCTCAATGATACTGATGATTTTTTTAGGTTCAAATATGTTTGACGCACTATGTCTATCATTGAGTGGAGTATCTACTGGAGGTCTCATGCCTAAAAGTGAGCCGCTGAGTAATTATATAAATCATGCCGGTGTATTTATATTATCAATAACTTGTTTAATTGGATCTATGAATGTTGCTGTATTGCATGATTGTTTTCGACTTAAAAGTATGAGAGGATTTTATAGTCTTTTTAAGAATATAGAGCATAGAGTATTAATGGTTTTTATTTTAGTGTTATTTTTAATTGGCTTGATTTATGGATCCTTTGGTAGTTTTTTTGCAATACTAATTGAGAGTATATTTTTCATCAGTACAACTGGTTTTAATTATGCAATCGATGGTTTGGAAACAGTCCCGCCTGTAATTCTCATTTCGCTATGTTTAATAGGGGGGTCTGCTTTATCTACAGCGGGTGGATTAAAAATTATACGTATTTTATTACTTTTTAGGCATTTAGCTACTGACATGAAGCGATTATCGCATCCTTCACGAATGCTTCCAGTACTTTTTAGAGGTCAACACATACCCGATAGAGCATTCTTATCGATCTGGATGTACTTTTTTGGCTATACTTTATTTTTAGGAATAAGTATCTGCCTTCTCGGCGCAAGCGGACTTATGTTTGAGANTNCAGTAATTTTAGGTGCTGCTTCCATNAGTAATTTTGGACCGTTATTNCAATATATTAATCCTGAAAGTGGCTTTTCTNTTATAGAGTTATCTGACCAACAAAAAATAATTTCATCTTTTTTTATGATTTCTGGAAGAGTTGAAATTTTAGCTGTACTAATTTTGTTCACATCGTCTTTTTGGAGGCAATAATAGCGTTTTGCAGATAGTATATCCTATTAAATGTCAGAATCACGTTAAAATAACTTGCAATGGATATGTGCATAATTTTACTTACTTTTGGAGTTATTTAAATTAAACTAGGATAAATGATATGGCAGATAATAAAAAAAATAATCTTCAAGATACATTTCTCAATTCTGTTAGAAAAACTAAAACTTCATTGACAATATTTTTGGTAAATGGAGTGAAATTACAGGGTGTTGTAACATGGTTTGATAATTTTTGTATATTACTTATTAGAGATGGACAAATGCAAATGGTCTATAAGCACGCAATATCTACAATTATGCCATCAGAATCTATATCACTTTTTATTGATGAAGAAAAATAAATTTTATGTACCTTTATTTCAGACTTAATTTTACATGATAGAAAGAGATGAAAAACTTATTAATGCTCTTGTATATCATCCAAGATATTCCAACCACCGCAAGAATGAAGTTGAGCATGATTTAAATGAGGTCATTGGTTTAGCCCAAGCGCTAGGAGTTGATACTAAAAGCGCTAGAATAATTCCTATTAGAGACCTAAGAGTTGCAAATTTTTTTGGGTCTGGTCAAATTAAAAAAATAGGCGATGAGTGTTTAGTTTATGGAGCTGGAATCATTATAATCAATGCCAGTTTGTCACCGGTTCAACAACGAAATCTTGAACGTATATGGAAAGTAAAAGTAATAGACCGTACGGGATTGATATTAGAAATATTTGGATTACGCGCTGCAACTAAAGAAGGTAAATTACAAGTTGAGTTAGCAAGACTAGGTTATGAAAGGTCTCGACTTGTTAGAACCTGGACTCACCTAGAAAGACAACGTGGCGGTACAGGGGGACTCGCTGGTCCGGGTGAAACTCAGATTGAAAGTGATCGAAGAGTTTTAAACGACAAGATGGCTAAGCTAAAGAAAGAGTTGGAGTACGTTAGAAAAACCCGAGGTCTCCAAAGAAAAAAAAGGGAAAGGGCTCCAGAAAAAGTTGTTTCTTTAGTTGGTTACACAAATGCTGGTAAATCTTCGTTGTTTAATATGGTAACTGAAGGCGATGTTTTAGCCAAAGATATGTTATTTGCTACGTTGGACACAACACATAGGATATTGCAATTACCGAACGGTCAGTCTGCTGTTTTGTCTGATACAGTTGGTTTTATATCTGACTTGCCTACTGATCTAATTACCGCCTTCAGAGCAACTCTAGAAGAAGTGAAAGAAGCAGACTTAATCTTGCATGTTCGTGATATAAGTGATCCTTTAACAGAACGAAGAAAAAATGAAGTTTTGAAGGTTTTAGATCTTATTTATGCTGGCCCAAAACATGGGCAGCCAATAATNGAGGTGTGGAATAAGGTTGATAAAATTGACCCNGATGAACTACAATTAATTTTTGAACGAGCTGAAACCTTATCCCAAATCGATGAAGGGATNTCAGCTTATCCNATTAGCTGTTTAGACTCTACTGGTTTATTTAAGCTAANGGGTGGAATTGAAAAACAACTTACNAANGGCGATGAAATTATATCAGTAGATATNACACCTAGTGACTATAAAGCCAGAGCCTGGTTGTACAAGAATGGAACAGTAATTAAAGAGGATATGCGCCGTAATGGTAATTGTGAAATACAAGTGAAATTATCTGATTCTGATATCGGTAAATTCCGAACACATTTTTTAAATTTATAAACCAATAGTTTTTGATTTCAACCATAACTCCTCAAGTTTACTTTGAGCGACATTGTTGATGTCTGCTCCACTAATATCTATGGTTTTCTCTATATAGCTAAATCTTTTGATAAATTTTGTATTAGTAGCGCGTAATGCTAACTCTGGATCAACGTTAAGTTTTCGAGATAGATTAACTAAGGTAAATAATAAATCACCAACTTCTTCTCTCATTGATTCACAAGATTTAGTGTTTATTGCTTTAGCTAACTCATTGGACTCTTCAATTATTTTATCTAGGACACCATCTATATTAGGCCAGTCAAATTTAACACGAGCCGCTCTTTTTTGCAACTTTATTGCCCGCATAAGTTCAGGGAGGGCAACGGGTATATCATCCAATATACTTTNATAACCTTTTTTATCCCTTTCAGTTTCNTTTATTTTTTCCCATCTTTCAATTAATTTTAAATCTGAATTATCGCTATTGCGATCAAATACATGGGGGTGTCTAGTAATCATTTTATTGAAAAGTGAATTGCATACATCATCAAAATTAAAAAATTCATCTTCTTCTGCTATTTTAGATTGAAAGAGCACTTGGAAAAGTAAATCTCCAAGTTCTTCTTTCAATGCTTTCATATCTTTATTATTTATTGCTTCTGAAACTTCATAAGCTTCCTCTATCGTATATGGCGCGATGCTTTCATATGTTTGTACAGAATCCCAGGGACATTTTTCTCGTAATTCCTTCATTAAAAATTTTAGCTTATCAATCGGATTTTTACCTAAGTAAGTATAATCTATGTTCATTTTTTCGAACCTTTTTTTGCATCATAAGTCAATAAAAAGAATGTTACCAATGTAACACCATAGCAGCTCCAGATATAAATAGCGTTTTTACCAAATTCAAACATTAAACATTTTCCACCTCTGTTAATGCTGAGGGAATACTCTTTCTTTTTTTTATGTTTCTTATATCCTTTTCGATACCCTTCATTACTAGCCACATAAAAAATATAGAATAGGATAAAGACATTAATAATAGTGGAGTTAATATTTCAACCGGCAGTCCAGGTGCTCCTATAGATGAAATACTTGCAGGTTGATGTAATGTATTCCACCAATCGACTGAAAATTTTATTATTGGAATATTTATAAATCCAACCATTGCTATTATGGATGCTAACCTTGCTGCTTTTTTTCTCTCAGCAACCACACTCCATACGGCTAAGTAACCTATATATATAAAGAATAAAATTAAGACTGATGTCATTCGTCCATCCCATTGCCACCAAGTTCCCCATGCCGGTTTACCCCAAAGACTACCTGTTATGAGAGCTAGAAATGTGAATGCTAATCCTGGGGTTGCAATGCTTTTGGCAGCACTATCAGCTAAAGGGTGTCTCCAGATAAAACTAAATATGCTAGCAACGGTTAGACAGGTATAAGCTAATAATGAGCACCAAGCCGCAGGAACATGGGTGTACATCATTCGGACTGATTGACCATGCTCAACTGCCGGGGGGCTTTTAACTAGTGCATAATATAATGCAGTTAGCAGTGTAAGAAACGTTGCCCAGCCAATAAAGGGAGTAACAATTTTAGATAATTTAAGGTATCTATTAGGATTTGCAAGGTAACTTATCATAGCTTATTCCATGTTAGTGTTTAATGCCGCCGCTGATGCAGGTAATCCAATTGCAGTAGAAATAAGGCTTAAACCTATCAGCACCCGCAGTTCAGTGGTAAATATTTTTATTTCAGTAGCGCTATTCATATTTTCAAGTCCAAATATCAATAGAGGAATTAAAAAGGGAGAAGTTATTAAAACAATAAAAAAGGTTCCACCACGTATTTTTGCCACAATAGCACTAGATAGTACACCATAAACAGTCAGCCCAGGAGTAGCTATAATCAACGTTATAAGTATCTTCTTGATATCAATAAAAGCCATATTTAACAATATAGCTGCGATTGGTACTGATAATAATAATGGAAAAATCGATTGTATTGAGAAACTTACAGATTTTGCGATACATATATCTAACGAGGACATACCAGATAATTTAAGTTGTAATAAATTCCCATCTTTGAAATCTTCTTGGAAAATATTCGGATAGGATAACATTGTAGAAAAAATTATAGCTAGCCATATTATAGCGGGTGATAAAGGATTTAAAACGTCATTTGTACCACCAAGAGATATTGATACTAAAGAGATGAATAAACCAAAAAAAATTAAACCATGAAATGCACTTCCTCCAGACCTACTTGCAATGATAAGATCGCGTTTAACTGCATTATATATCACTAGGCTGCTTTCATAGTAATAATTTGTGTATGTAACTTTACTTTTTCGATTTGTTTATGTGAGGCCAATATAGCAATTCCACCTCTATTAACATGGGATTTTAATATAGTATCAATGAGGTTTACTCCATTGTTATCCATGCCAGCATAGGGTTCATCAAATATCCAAACTGGTTTTTGACTAATTATAACTTTTGCTATTTCCAAACGTTTTTTTTGACCTGTTGATAGACTTTGTGTTTGTAAATTTGAAATATTCTGTAATTCTACAGATCTGATTACATCATCAACTAATTTATCATTACTGTAGATATTTGCCCAAAAACTTAAATCCTCTTTTATAGTCAATGGGGGTTTACAATAACTGGAGCTTGGTTGGTACGCTATTATCTCATTTGAATATTTTTTATTTCCAGAACTGTATATTTTAATCCCACCAATAGAAGGCGTTAAAAAACCAGATATTGCCTCTAATAATGAAGTCTTACCTATACCATTGTCGCCTCTTACTATGACAAGGTCATGATTTGTTATAAGGCTTGTTAAATTATTAAACAGCACTTGATTGCCTCGAGATATTGATAAGTTATTAATCTCAATTTTAATTTCTTTTTTAATAAATGGGAAAAGGTTTTTCATTTTCTTTTATCAATATGTTATTTATTTAACCTTGTTTTAGCATACATGTGTGGTTAATTACAAAGCGACAGTTTGGACAGTAAAGCATGATAAGACCTAAACATAAAAAAAGAATAAAGCTTGTTTTATTCTTTGGAACAATTTTAATACTTGGTATTGGGCTTTTATTGCAAGCTTTAAAAGAAAATACACAATTTTTTTATAACCCTAGTGATATCACAAAGATTAATTTTGAGCCCAAGTCAGAGACTTTCAGGCTTGGTGGTATAGTCAAAAATGGATCAATTGTAAAAGAGAAGGGTATAATTACAAAATTTAACATTGAAGACTTTGAGAAGGAAATGACAGACGAAGTACTTGTTATCTATAAGGGTGTTTTACCTGATTTATTTCGTGAAGGGCAGGGAGTTATCATTTCTGGGTTTATGAATGGAAAAACTACCTTTTACGCTTCCGAAGTTTTAGCTAAACATGATGAAAACTATAAGCCTGATATTTCTTATCAAAATTAATAAAAGTTTACCACATTAGTTATCTTCTTTATCTAATTAGGAAAAAGTAAAACGAAATTTTTAAAAATGGTAATTATGGATAATGTAAAAAAATGGAACCAATAGACAAAGATACCAATAAGGTAAAATTGGTAGTAGCTGGCGCCGGTTTATCAGGACTAATGTTAGCATGGAAATGCCTATCATCAAACTCCCAGGTCTCAGTGACTATTATTGACTCGAAAAGCGTTATTGGAGGTGACCATACTTGGTCTTTTAATATTAGTGATGTTAATCCTTCTCTACATAAGTGGCTTAATCCATTTATTGAACATACTTGGGAAAAATATGATGTGAAATTTAACGGTTCTTCACGAAGGTTAAATATACCTTACTGCTCCGGTAACAGTAATTCTTTAAGAGCTTGTGTTGAACCTTTTATTAAATCAGGCAGACTTAAACTTATTTTAGATACTAAAGTCATTAAAATGACAAGTTCTGAAGTTATTATATGTAATGGCAAAAAAATTACTGGTGATTACATATTTGATGCGCGCGGGTTCACATTTGATAAGAGTATAAAACTAGGCTTTCAAAAATTTTATGGTATCACCATTGAGACTAAAAAACCTCATGGTTTGAAATATCCTATAATTATGGATGCAACTGTACCTCAGTATGATGGTTATAGATTTATTTATTGTTTACCCTTTAGTCAAAATAAGATTCTTATTGAGGATACGTATTATTCAGATGGTAACAATTTTCATGAAGGTGAATATAACAAAAGAATTAATGATTACATAGAAACAAAAAACTGGATTGAACATAAAGTAATCAGAGTAGAAAAAGGAATTTTACCAATAGCCTTATCTGTAGATATTAAACTTATCGAAAAATTAGAAACAAAACATAACGAGCCAATCAAAATAGGTATGAGAGGTAACTTTTATCATCCAGTAACTGGTTATAGTTTGCCAGAAGCCGTTAGGTTGGCAGTTAAAGTAAGTACATTTATTAATGAAACCAATAAAAATAATTCTCTGGAAATAAGTTCAAAAATTAGAAAATATAAACTCCACACATATAAAAGAGATAAATTTTTTCGGTTGCTAAATAGGCTTTTGTTTAGAGCGGCTGTATCATCTAAAAGACATTTTGTTCTTGAAAGGTTTTATACATTGTCCGAAAATTTAATAAAACGTTTTTACTCAGGAAATATTTATAAAAAAGATATGTTGCGTATTTTAATCGGAAAACCTCCAGTGCCCGTACATAAGGCGTTATATTACTTTTCTGAAAGGGCTTTTATGGCTCGAGAACATTCAAAAAGAGACTAAAATGGACAAAAATAGTAAAGAGCTATTTGCTGATAACTTAGGTCAAAAAAGAGCAATAATTATTGGCGCTGGCTTTGGCGGAATCTCATTGGCTATTCGTTTGCAAAGCATGGGTTTTCAAACTTTATTGATTGATAACCGGGATAAACCCGGGGGGCGAGCATATGTTTATGAAATTGACGGGTATAAATTTGATGGCGGTCCGACGGTAATAACAGACCCTGATTGTATCGAAGAGTTATTTACTGTTAGTGGTAAGGAAATGGAAGATTATGTAAAGTTATTACCAGTTGATCCTTTTTATAGACTGCAATGGGAGGATGGTCAGGTCCTGGATTATAATAACGATCAATTATTTCTTGAAAAACAAATTGGAGAAAGAAACTCGAAAGATATAATGGGTTATCGTAAATTTCTTGAATACTCCAAGGATCTTTACAGGGAGGGTTATGAAAAACTAGGCACAACTGCTTTCTTGAAGGTAAGTCAAATGTTTGCTGCTGCACCACAGTTGATGAGATTAAGAGCTGATAGAAGTGTTTATAAACAAGTTTCTAAGTTTGTAAAAAATGAAAAAACCCGGCAGTTATTATCTTTTCAATCATTGTTAGTTGGTGGTAATCCTTTCGCTACAAGTTCAATATATGCTTTGATACATGCGCTTGAAAGAAAGGGTGGAGTATGGTTTGCTCAAGGTGGTACTGGTTCTCTTGTGAATGGTTTAATTTCATTATTTAAGGATATAGGAGGAGAAGTTATTCTCAACTCTGAAGTTGATGAGATATTAACATCTGGAAATATAGTTACCGGAGTAAGTTTGAAGAATGGAAAAGTATTTAGTTCGGATCTCGTAGCATCCAATGCTGATGTTGTGCATACTTATAGAAAGTTGCTGAGATCGCATCCAAGAGGTTTAAAATATGGAAACTCATTAAGTAAAAAACGTCACTCTATGTCTTTATTCGTAATTTATTTTGGTCTTAAAAAGCCAACACCCGAAGGATTAAAGCACCATGTAATTCTTTTTGGTCAAAGATATAAGGAATTAATAGCAGAAATATTTGGAAAAGGTGGAAAGCTTTCTGATGACTTTTCATTATACCTTCATGCACCTTGCGTTACAGATAAATCTATGGCTCCAGATGGAAAGTCTTCATATTATGTTTTAGCGCCAGTTCCTCATTTAGGAAATGCAAATATTGATTGGGATGATGTGGGGCCATCATATACTAAAAAAATACTTGATTATTTAGAAGAGCACGCGATACCAAATTTAAATAAAAACTTAGAAGTTTTACATACACTCACTCCATTTGGATTTAGAGATATTATGAATTCTCACTTAGGAAGTGCATTTTCTGTTGAACCTATATTAACACAATCTGCATGGTTTAGACCTCATAATCGTGATGACGTGTTAACTAATATGTATATTACTGGAGCCGGAACTCACCCAGGGGCAGGTCTTCCTGGTGTTATAGGAGCTGCTAAGGCAACTGCAGGAGTTATAAGTGATGATTTTTTTAATTAATTTAATTTTAAATGGAAGTTTGCTTTAAACATGGGTGTTATAATAGAGCAGGCTTACAAAAGTATAAATCAGGGATCTAAATCATTTGCTTTAGCCTCAAGGTTTTTACCAAAACGCTATAGAGATTCTGTCGCAATGCTTTATGCATGGTGCAGGTATTGTGATGATATAATTGATGGTCAAGAAATGGGTCATGGGCAATCATCTAACTATAAGGATGGGCAATTAGACCGCTTGAGTTATTTAAGTAAAAAAACTACTGAAGCTCTATCTGGAAAATTTATGAATGACCCAATATTCGATGGATTAGCAAAAGTCATTAATGAAAATGATATAGAGCATAAATATCCCGAGCAACTATTAATGGGATTTTCAATGGATGCTAATTGTCGTGTTTACCGGACTATTGAAGATGTCCTTGACTATAGTTATTATGTAGCTGGAGTTGTTGGTATAATGATTGCAAAAATAATGGGTGTAAAAGATGAAGCTGTATTGGATCGGGCATGTGATTTAGGTATAGCTTTTCAATTAACTAATATCGCAAGAGATGTAATTGATGATGCTAAAGCTGATAGAGTTTTTTTACCACAGTCATTATTTTTAGATACAGCTATTAATGGCTCTGCTAAAGAGTTAATAGATCATAATAACTTAGCTGTCTTACATCGTGCGGTATTAGCACAATTAAGTATAGCTGATGAATATTATAAAAGTTCAAAGGTTGGTATAGAGGCATTACCATTTCGTTGTGCATGGGCGATGTATGCTGCGCTTTACGTTTATCGCGATATCGGTAATAAAATAAAAAATCAAGGACCAAAGATTTGGTCTACCAGGGTAAGCTCCAGCATAATAAGAAAAGTTTATTTATCTATCTTAGCTCTATTTTCAACTTTTCTACGTAGAGGAGATAATTATGCCTCTAGACAAATGTTATATCAACGCCCGAGATTCTGAATAAATTAATCAGATTTTGATTTTTTTTTATCAAGCCACTCTTCAAGCCAATGAATATCATATTCACCTTTTTTGAAATCAGGATCGTCTAGTAAGTCTTCATGTAGTTTTTTTGTAGTTTGAACTCCTGTTATGACCGTTTCTCCTAGAGCTCTTTTTAATCTAAATAGTGCGCCTTCACGAGTATTTCCCCAAACGATTAGTTTACCAACTAAACTATCATAATAAGGAGGAATAGTATAACCGCTATATAAGCCACTATCAAAACGGGTATTCATTCCTCCGGGCGCATGAAAATCTATTACTTTACCAGGGCATGGTACAAATGTTTTTGAATTTTCTGCATTTATTCGACACTCTATACTGTGACCTTTAAGCTTTATATCTTTTTGCGCATAATTAAGCGGTAAACCAGATGCCACGCGTATTTGCTCTCTAACTAGATCTATTCCGGTAATTTCTTCAGTAACCGGATGTTCAACTTGCAAACGAGTATTCATTTCTATGAAGTAAAACTCTCCTTTCTCAAATAAAAATTCTACTGTTCCTACACCACGATATCCTATTTTTTTTATTGCTCTTGTTACTATGCTTCCAATTTTGTTTCTTTCTTTGGCAGATAAACAAGGCGAGGGCGCTTCCTCAAGTATCTTTTGATTTCGTCTTTGTAGACTGCAATCCCTTTCACCAAGATGTACAACATTTCCATGTTTATCAGCGAGGACTTGAATTTCTATATGTCTAGGGTTTGTTAAGTATTTTTCTAAATAGATAGTGCCATCACCAAAAGCCGCAATGGCTTCTTGTTGAGCAGAATTAATTGCTTCTTCTAGATCTTCACTTTTATTCGCGAGACGCATGCCCCGTCCACCGCCGCCAGATGCAGCTTTAACTAATAATGGAAAACCTAATTTATCGCTAATTTTCTTAGCTTCATCATACGATGAAACTCCTCCATCAGAACCGGGCACTACTGGAATACCAGCTTTTTTAACTGTATCTTTAGCAGTTATTTTATCGCCCATTATCTGTATGTGCTTCGCTGTGGGACCGATGAATTCCATTCCATGAGCTTCAACAATTTCTGCAAACCTTGCGTTTTCAGATAAAAAGCCATATCCTGGGTGAACAGCATCGGCATTAGTAATTTCACAAGCTGCTATAATAGCGGGTATATTTAAGTAGCTTTCTGTTGCACTATTTGGTCCTATGCAAACGCTTTCATCAGCTAATCTTACATGCATTGCCTCACGATCTGCCTCCGAATACACCGCCACAGTATTAATACCCATTTCTTTGCAAGCTCTGTGAATTCTGAGTGCTATTTCACCTCTGTTAGCGATCAATATTTTTTTGAATTTTGTTGAACCAGGCATAATTTATTCTATGATGAATAGTGGATCGCCAAACTCAACTGGTTGTGCATTTTCTATGATAATTTTTCTAATTGTACCTGATTTTGAAGCAGTTATAGAATTGAAGGTCTTCATTGCCTCTATTAAAATAATGGTATCACCTTCTTTAACTTTATCGTTAACCTTTACGAAGGGGTCTGCATCAGGTGAGGGTCTTGTGTATGCAGTACCCACCATAGGCGATTTAACGGCATCTAATTGAGAAGAAAGATCATCAATATTTTCTATAGTTTTTTTATTAATTTTTGTATTTAACGATTCTGTATTTTCTTGTATTTTACTGTTTTCATCTTGAAAGCTGTTAGATAATGATTGGCTTTTTCTTGATAGTACAATCTTTATGTCTCCTTCTTCGATTTTTATTTGCGAAAGATTATTTTCATTAAGAATTTTTGTTAGCTCTCGTACCATTTTAATAGAATTCAATGTGGTTTTTAAATTAGATTTTGTCATTTTATCTATGACTCCATATTAGGTTTTTAATAAATCATCTATAGCTTTAATAGCTAGTAAATATGAATTTAAGCCAAAACCACTAATAGTTCCATTCACTGCTTCTGCAACAAACGACTTATTTCTAAAACTTTCACGTTTAGCTGGCTGTGATAAATGGATTTCTATAGAAGGAATTGTCAGTGTTTTTATTGCGTCATGAATGGCTACTGATGTGTGAGTATATGCAGCGGGATTTATAATTAAACCAGATGCCAAATCTCCTGCCTTTTGTATAAGATTAACTATTTCACCTTCTATATTACTTTGATTAAATATTATGTTTAAGCCTATGTTTTTACTATATTTTATACATTCTTTTTCAATGTCATTAAGAGTTGATCTGCCATATATTTCTGGCTCCCTTGTGCCTAATAAATTTAAGTTAGGTCCATTTATGATGTAAATGATTTTTGTCATTGAATCTCTCGTTTTTATTATGTTAACCTCACAGTGCTCTATCCACAACCCTCTATATCAAAGGAATAAAGTATGTATTTAACTGTGAACGGTGAAATATATGATAACTTAATAGAAAATATGACTATGCAAGACTTATTGGATTATTTAAAATTACCGGCTAATAAAATAGCCATTGAACGGAATCGCGAAATCGTCTCTAAATCATCATTTAATACAGCAATATTAAATGATGGCGATATAATCGAAATCATACATTTCATAGGTGGCGGGTAATGAAAAATTATATTAAATCCGATGATACTCTTAAATTGGGCAGTTATGAATTTAATTCGCGTTTAATAATAGGTACAGGAAAATATATAGATTATAAGCAAAACTCTGATGCTCTTGATGCCTCTGGTGCTGAAATGGTGACTGTTGCAGTCAGAAGAGTAAATGTTTCGAACCCTAATAAGCCTATGCTTGTTGATTTTATTGATCCCAAAAAAACGATTTATCTGCCCAATACAGCTGGTTGTTTTACAGGTGAAGATGCCGTTAGAACCCTTCGGCTAGCTAAAGAAGCTGGAGGCTGGAACCTTGTCAAGCTTGAGGTGTTATCTGACCCCAAACATTTATATCCGGACATGGAAGAAACTTTGAGAGCAGCTGATTTACTTATAAATGATGGCTTTGAAGTTATGGTTTATTGTTCAGACGATCCTGTATTTGCTAAAAAACTAGAATCTATGGGGTGCGTAGCAATAATGCCTCTTGGGGCACCTATTGGTTCAGGGCTTGGCATTCAAAATAAAGTCAATATTAGATTAATTGTCGAACAATCAAAGGTTCCTGTTATTGTTGATGCAGGAGTTGGGACAGCATCGGACGCAACTATTGCAATGGAGCTTGGATGCGATGGTGTTTTAATGAATACAGCTATCGCGGATGCTAAGAATCCAATAAGAATGGCTCTGGCTATGAAACATGCTGTGATAGCAGGTAGAGAATCTTATTTAGCCGGCAGAATGCCAATGAAAAAATATGCTGACCCTAGTTCACCTTTGGCAGGTCTTATTTAACCTTTTATTTATGATTAATAAAAATAATCATCCAAACTTTTCGATGCATATTTGGGAGTTTATATCTCTTATAGCGGCATTAATGGCAATGAATGCGTTTGCCATAGATATTATGTTACCAGCTATGGGCGTTATTGCTGATCACTATAAGGTTGTTGGAAATAATCAACAATGGTTGATTTATTCATACATTCTAGGATTTGGAGTCCCGCAATTATTTTTTGGACCAATTACTGATAAATATGGAAGAAGAAATCTTTTGAAATTATGTATGGCTGCGTATGTATTTTTCGCTTTTTTATGTATGTTTACCTTCAGCTTTTACTTTCTGTGCTTAGCAAGGTTATTCCAAGGAGTATTTGCATCAGGAATAAGAGTTATTGCAATATCTATAGTGCGGGATTTAACCGTTGGTCGCGCCATGGCTCGAATTATGTCTCTTGTTATGACTGTGTTTATGATAATACCAATCATTGCGCCACTAATTGGCCAGGGCGTAATGATTGTTGCTGGATGGAAATGGACATTTGGAATTCTTGGCATTGTAGGTATATTGGTATTTATATGGGTGCACTATAGACTTCCTGAAACTCTAGAAAATTCAACTAAAGGAAGCATAGGATTCAGGCATTCAACTAATGTTTTTTTTAAAGTCTTACAAGACCCTATTACGACGGGTTATATGATCTCTAGCGGTTTTATATATGCTGCTCTTTTTGCTTTTATTGCTTCGGCTGAACAAATATTTAATGATGTATTTGACTCTGGAAGTTTATTTTCTTTATGGTTTGCTATAATAGCTGGTACTTTAGCATTGGCTAATTTCATCAACTTTCGAATTGTTGATAAAATTGGAATGCGTAGAATAAGCCATGTAGCACTGATTCTATTTGTTTTTCTTTCTTTTGTAAATTTATTGATATGCTGTTTTATTGGAGAACAATTATTTATATTTCTTCCGTTGTTTGCCTTAACATTTGGTTGTTTTGGAATGTTAGGTGCAAATTTTTCTGCCATTGCTATGGAAACACAGGGCGATAAAGCTGGTACAGCAAGTGCATTGTATGGTTTTTTTACTACGGCTGTATCAAGTGTTTTTGGGTTTATGGTTTCAAGTAATTTTAATGGAACAGTGATTCCAATTTTAATTGGATTTATAATTCTAGGCATATCTTCTTTAATTGCAGTAATTATTACAGAAAATGGGAAGTTATTTGGTCTCGGAAATAATTACTAAATTAAAAATCATTTATTTGTATAATAATCCTTATAAATTATCTTTAGTTCTCGTTTAAGAATTTTCCCAGTTGCTCCAAGTGGTAACTCGTCCTGATAGACAATTTCATCAGGCATCCACCATTTAGCGCATTTAGCTAGTATATAAGATTTTACTTCTTCTTTATTGGGTTTTTTTCCGGGAACGGGTTGCAAAATAAGAAAAGGTCTTTCTTGCCATTTTTCGTGTCTTATCCCGATGCAGGCAGCCATTGCAACCTCTGGATGATCAGACGCTGCATTCTCTACATCAATTGAGCTAACCCATTCTCCTCCTGACTTAATTACATCCTTAGATCTATCAGTGATTTCCATAAAGCCAGATGGATGTAATTTACTGACATCACCAGTTGCGAACCACCCATCACTGGTGAAACTATCTGCACCATCCCCTTTGAAATACCCACTTGCAACCCAAGGTCCCCTGACTTGTAGATGGCCTTCCGCAATTCCATCTTCTGCTAATATATTGTTTTCATCATCGACAATACGCATATCAACCCCAAACATTCTGCGCCCAGCAAGCAACTTATCACTGACNGTGGCATNATAATCATTTAGATCTGTATCAGGGTGAGGTGTGTACGTACAACCTATTGGTGAGGTCTCAGTCATACCCCAGCCTTGCTGCATTGGAATTCCTAGATCTTGTTCATATGCTCTTAAGAGCGACTCTGGTAGTGCTGAGCCCCCAACTAAAGCTTTTTTAACACTACTAAGTTTAATGTTATTCTCTTTAGCGTAATTGTAAACTCCTAGCCATACCGTAGGCACGCCAGCCATAAGAGATACATTTTCTTGGTTAATCATTCTGCACATACTTTCACCATCAAGGCCCGGTCCTGGCATTACAAGTTTAGCTCCAATCATTGCTGCTGAATAAATTAAACCCCAAGCTGACACATGAAACATAGGAACAACAGCAAGTATTACACTTCGAGATCCAGCACCAATAACATCATGAAAAGATCCAGCCATTGCGTGCAAAACTGTTGATCTATGAGAGTAAAGAACTCCTTTAGGGTTTCCTGTAGTTCCTGAGGTGTAACAAAGTGTACAGGCTGTATTTTCATCAAACCTTTCCCATATAATTTGTTCAGATGCATTAACTATAAAACCCTCATAATCTATTATATGTGTATCAATATCAGGTAAATTTTGTTTATCTGTAAGACAAATCCAATGTTCAACGCTATTACAACTATTGGCTATTGCGTGTACAATCGGCGAAAATGTTTTATCAAAAAATACAAAACAATCTTCTGCATGATTCACCATCCATGATATTTGATCAGGTTTTAAGCGTGGATTTATAGTATGAACAATAGCCCCAACTGAAGATACTGCATAATATATTTCAATATGTTGGTAATTATTCCATGCAATTGTAGCTACACGATCACCCTTTTTAACTCCTGCTTTTAAAAGTGCATTTGCAAGTTTTTTTACCCGAACAGCACAATCTGCCCAGGTATAGCGATGCTCGCTCATATCGGAATTAAGAGTATAAATTTCACGCGTCGAGTGAACCTTTGATGCATGTTCTATAAGATCACTAATCATTAGCTCTTGTTTCATCATTAAGCCTTGCATAGACCTACCCCCAATAAAGTTTTTAATTTGGGTGTTTTATTTATGTAGATTCAGTTAGTGTCAATAAGCATATGAATAATCGTTATAAAAATATCAGCGTAAATAAACCAATTTTTCAAGATATTGAAAAAGCTGCTAGTGTATTAAACGGAAACCTTTTTCCAACTCCTTTAATTCGCTCTGATGTTATTGATATTATAACTCAAAAAAAAGTCTGGTTTAAACCTGAATGTATTCAAAAAAGTGGCTCATTTAAATATAGGGGGGCATTTAATCGTTTAGCAAATTTATCGGGCGCTGATAAACTAAAGGGTGTTGTGGCTACGAGTTCAGGTAATCATGCTCAAGGTATAGCAAGAGCTGCAAAAGAGTTAAATATTTCATCTCATATTGTTATGCCTACTGATGCACCAGTTGTGAAAATCAAAGGCGTAAAGCGTTATAACGGAAAAATATACTTTTATAATAGGCACACTGAAAGTCGAGAGGAAATTGCTAAGCAATTGTCAAGAAAATACGGATATATATATGTTCCCAGTTACGATGATCCTTATGTTATTGCAGGTCAAGGTACAGTTGGACTAGAGATTGCTAAAAGTGGTATTCATTTTGATGGCTTGATAACATGTCTAGGGGGGGGCGGGTTGTGTGCTGGTATAAGTTTGGCAATGCAAGAGTTGTCACCTAAAACTAAAATTTATGGTGCTGAACCATATTTATATAATGATCATCAGTTATCTTTTTTGTCTAACAAAAGGAAAGCGGTATTAACTACGAATAATACGATTTGTGATGCTCTTATGACACCAAAGCCTGGTAACTTAACATGGCCAATTAATAAAAAATCCTTAGCAAATGTATTTATTGTCACAGATAATGAATGTCTCTATTCTATGGCTATTTTTAAAAAAGAAACAGGCTTACAACTTGAACCTGGAGGTTCAGTTGCCTTAGCTTCATTGTTAAAGGGTGATATGAGTAAATATACAAATATTAAAACTATATGCGTGATATTATCCGGTGGTAATGTCGATAATTCCGTTGCATGTAGCGCGGATGAAACATTAGCCTTGTGATTTTATAAAAATTTTCTTTAGTTTTATTAGGAATTTATAGATCAATATATCTTTAGAAATAAGCAGATTTTTCTAATTACTTATATTTATATCTTTAGTTATTTGATTAGAAAATTTATTATTATTTCTTCTAGCCCTATATATCTGAAGGTTTTCCATAACCCTTTGTACGTAATTACGTGTTTCAGAAAACGGTATTGATTCTATCCAATCTATTGTATTGATCTCACTAGAACGCGGGTCTCCATATTTAGATATCCAGTATTTAGCTCTATGGGCTCCGGCGTTATAGGCCGCAGCTGCTAATATATACGAACCATCAAATCTTTCGAGCAAATCGTTGAGATGTAAAGCCCCTAACTTGGCGCTATAATCTCTATCAGCTATTAATTTTGAACGTGAATAATTCATATTATGTTTTTTAGCTGTTTCTCTTGCAGTACTATTAATCATTTGCATCATTCCATAAGCTTTAGCTGAGCTTATAACATTGTATTCAAATTCGCTTTCTTGCCTGGCTATTGCATAAACAAATGGTATGTCGAAATCTGTAGACAGCATTTCTATTTCACTGATTAATGGGTATCCTGACTCCGTTAGCATTTTTTTAAAACGTGATGCTTGCTTTGCTGCTCTAACAGAAGGGCGCATATAATCATATTTTGAACTTAACTTAGATAGCAGAGTAAGTTGTTGTTCATCGTCAAATTGATCGTCCATATGAAATGAGAAGCTAGTAAATAAGTCTTCTTCCCCAAGTTCGCCTAATAAATTCATAGACCTTATTCTTGGGTCCATAGAAAAGCTTTTTTCAAAGTTCTGCGTATCTATTTCAGATGGTAAAATTGATTGATATCCTACTCCATTAATCACATTTAATGCCAACTGCCCATAAAATGTATTTGTATACTTTGAGGCTTCCATAAAATAATTGTTAGCATTTACTTCTTTTAGTGTTTCACTTGTACGTCCTAGCCAATAAAGCGCTCTGCTTGAGGAAACTGATAGAGAGACGCCTGCATTAAGCGTTTCAAAATGCTTTTTTGCTAATTGTGGTTTATTAAGTCTAGTTAAAGCTAACCATCCTGCAGTAAATTCTGCTTCTGCAAACCAAGCACCATTTTCCAGGCCGTGATTAATGGATAGTTCATAGGCTTCTTCGTATCTTTTTTCCTCTATAAGCCAACGAACATATATACGTTTTTCAAGCCAAATGAGCTGTCTTCCTTTGAGGTTTTCAACAGGAACGTTTATTTTTTTTATTAATGGTAATGCATAATCTTTTGATTTCTTAACTCGGCGCCATTTAGACCGCTCATAATTAAGAGCAGTGTCATTTATTAGGGCATCTGGTATTTCATTAATAGCTCTGTCTATTCCGGACCTATTTGTAGAAATTTTCATTCTTGCTCTAATTAGAGATTGCTTGTCTTTGTCTAAATAATCAAGCAACTGATTAATTTTTTTATAATGAAATTTACCCTGCCAAAGTAGGTGATCTGCTCTTAGATAATGATCATTTTGAGTTAGTTTACTTTTAAATTCTAGATACAGCTCTTTTTGCCTGTAACTTGTAAGCTTAGACTCATTCCAAGCCTTTTTTAGCCAATAATCTCCATTACTTATGTCGCCAATCTTGTAATAAGCCCTTGCTAATGCAGCACGACCTTCACCAGTTACTGGAGTTTTATCTTCAAACCAACTTAATAACTCCAAATGGTTGATTGGAAAATCAAACAAAATTCTCTCAGCTTTTGCTTGTATGGTTGTAGAAAGTGGCCAATTATGAAGTACTTCAACGACATAATTAATATCTTTAAATGATAAATTAGGACTTTTAACAGCTCGCAACCAATATAATAAGTCTTTTGATGTTGTATCGTCTAGCTTTTCGATTGAATTATTTAAGTCTATCCAATTACCTTTTTTTGCAGCCCTAATTCCTCCTCGAAGATACATTGATTGGGTATCATCAATTATAAACGATGTATTTTGCGGGGAGGTTTTTAAATTAGGTAATGGAGTATTTGCATATACTGCATTGTGATGAAATATAAATAAATATAGGTAAAGTAGGATTTTACATAATTTAAGTATATTTTTTAAAAATAGTTTATTTATATAAATAATATTCATATCTTCTTGTTTAAGTAAGCTTTCTTGTAAGATCATGCATAGACTAAGTTATATAAAGTTGTTATTTAATTTTAAATTAACATTATAATATTTGTGAAAGAATATATGATTAGAGGATCGATTACAGCCTTGGTTACTCCTTTTAAGGACGGAGTAGTTGATGAAAAAGCATATCAAGATTTTATTGAATGGCAGATTGAGTCGGGAACACATGGTTTAGTGCCATGTGGCACTACCGGTGAATCTGCTACTCTGTCTGATAAGGAACACAAAAGAGTAATCGAGCTTTGCGTTGAAGCAGCTAATGGAAGAGTTCCTGTAATTGCTGGTGCAGGATCAAACGAAACATCTGTTTCCATTACTTACACAAAAAAGGCTAAGTCCGTAGGAGCTAATGCTGTATTAGTCGTTACTCCTTATTATAATAGGCCTAGTCAGGAAGGAATATTTCAGCATTTTAAAGCAATTTCTGATTCTGTTGATATACCTATTATTGTTTATAATATACCAGCCCGCTCTGTTGTAGATATTACAAACGATACAATGGGTCGATTAGCAACTCTTGATAATGTTATTGGATGTAAGGATGCTACTGGAGAAATTTCTCGAGTAGCCGCTATTAACGAAAGATGTGGGGAAGATTTTATACAACTATCCGGTGATGATCCTTCTTCACTAGGACATACAGCTCACGGTGGACAAGGTTGCATATCTGTTGGCTCAAATGTGGCTCCTAAAGCTTATAGTCATTTCCATGATTTAATGTGGAATAATAAGTTTGAAGAAGCTAAAATTTTGAACAGATCATTGCACCGAATGCATCAGGACCTTTTTCTCGATCCTAGCCCAGCACCAGCCAAATATGCTCTGAGTTTATTAGGTAAGATGAGCCCTGACGTGCGATTACCCATAACTACCGTACAAGATTGTAATAAGGAGTTAATTGTATCAGCTATGAAAAGGGCTGGTGTTAATATATAATTATGCCTTCAGAGATTAAAAAATTAATCGCCGAAAACCGTCGTGCCCGTTTTGATTATATAATTGAGGAGGTAGTTGAGGCCGGGATAATACTCGTAGGTACCGAAGTTAAATCTTTACGAGAAGGCCAGGGTAATATTGCTGAAAGCTATGCAACTATTGAAAATCAGGAATTAATATTAATTAATTCCACAATACCAATATATTCGCCAGCTAGCCAGTTTAATCACTTGCCAACAAGGCCAAGAAAATTACTAGTAAAACGTAATGAAATCAGTAGGTTGTGGAACTTAACTCAGAGAAAGGGTAGGACTCTAATACCATTGAAAATGTATTTCGATATTAATGGACGTGTAAAAATTCAGATTGGTACAGCTACCGGTAAAGATAATAAAGACAAGAGAGACAGTGTTAAAAAGCGTGATTGGCAAAGAGATAAGGCGCGTTTAATGAGGGAAAGAGGTTAGGGGTATTAACCTTTATTATTGATATGAGATCTAATGCTTTCAAATACTGAAAAAAACATTTTTTCAGTTAGGCGTTTTGTATTAGTATTGTAGCGAGAACAATGATAGCTTGAAAACAGTTTCTTATTTCCATCTAGTCTATTTATAACATGATGTCCAAATTTATAAGAGCTTAATTTTAGGTCTAGTGCTCTTACTGTATTATCATGACTTATTTTACCTAAGCATAGAATTGCTTTTACAGAAGTTAAGCTCTTTAATTCTTTTTTTAAAAATTCTCTACAAGCGTTTGCTTCAGTACTGATCGGTTTATTTTGCGGTGGTACACAGCGTACAGCATTCGTGATTCGGACTCCATTAAGTTCTAATCCATCATCAGAAGTTCCTTTATAGGCACCCTTTGTGAATCCATACTTTTCTAGTGCAGAAAAGAGCAAATCTCCGGCCCAATCTCCTGTGAAAGGACGGCCAGTTTTATTTGCTCCATGCAGTCCTGGAGCAAGTCCAATAATTAACAATTCAGGAGATTTATCACCAAAACTTGGTACAGGAGAATTATGATAATTTGGAAATTCTATCCGTTTCTCTAACAAAAAATTGCGTAACCTTGGACATAAATTGCAATTTTTATTTGGTTCAATAAAAGTCATTAGTTTTAAGGTTTGCTATTATGTCTGCTAATAATTTTATCCATTTCTGTAATCTCTATAAAATCGTTAGCCTGTCTTCGTAATTCATCTGCAAGCATTGGTGGGTCAGACTTCAATGTTGATACAACTGTAACTCTTACCCCTTTTCTTTGAACAGCTTTTAAAGCAACATTAAAGTCACCGTCACCTGTGAATAAAATCATGTGATCAATTCGTGACGATAATTCCAGCATATCTACAATTATCTCTGCATCCATATCGCCTTTTACACGGCGACGACCGTTTCTATCTATCAAATGCTTTGCCGGTTTCGTTATCAGTTGCCATCCATTGTAAGACAACCAATCGACAAGCGTTTTTATAGGTGAGTAATCATCATCTTCAATAACTGCGGTATAGTAATTTGCGGTGATCAAATTTCCTTTTTCAGAAAAAAAATTTAATAATTTTGTATAATCGATATCAAAATCTAAATATTTTACAGTATTGTAAAGATTTGACCCATCAATAAATATTGCTATGCGTTCATTTGGATAAAAGGTCATTGTTACACCAGAAATAATCATATGTTAAAAAGTAAAAAAATATACATAGCTTTTGGAGCAAATTTACACAATCCGAAAGTAACATTTAAATCAGTTATTAGAGAGCTAAGGAAAAATAATGTAGAAATTATTAAGTTTTCAAACTTATGGGTTAGCCCTGCATGGCCTGAGGGATCAGATCAGCCTGATTACACAAATGCATGCGCTGAAATCTTTTATAAAGGTACTGATGTATCACTTTTGAATATACTCCATACTATTGAAGATAAGTTTGGTCGAAAACGTAGAATAAAAAATGAATCTCGTTCTATTGATTTGGATATATTAGATTTTCATTCAAAACATGTTGAATACGAGCAAGGGTTAATTCTACCTCATCCGCGGATGCAAAATCGTGCATTTGTACTTTTGCCCTTGAAAGAAATAGCATCATCGTGGGTAGACCCGGTTTCGAGACTATCAATAGATGAGCTAATAGATAAGTTATCAAAAACGGATTTTCATAATACTATATCTATTGGTTCACTTCATTCAAAAAGTGCTTATTTTACAAAATTAAAAATTAAACCAAATAATTTATAGCATTGTAATTGTTTGCTTGCATGATTCATTTCTATTAATTATAGCAACTTTTCGATTTGTTTAATTAATAGTTCGAATGGAGAATTTCATGGCACGTGTTACAGTTGAAGATTGCGTAGAGAAAGTACCTAATAGATTTGATCTGGTATTATTAGCTGCCCACCGTTCACGAAATATTTCAGCTGGAGCTGAACTTACTGTTGATAGAGACAATGATAAAACTCCTGTTGTTTCGCTAAGGGAGCTAGCTGAAGAAACACTTAATCTTGATGACTTACGAGAGAGTCTTGTTGCTAATCTGCAAAGAGTTATAACCGATGACGACATGCCCGACGATGAAAATGAGCCATTATTGGCTTTGGAGCATGGTGAGCCTAACCCTCAGGCTGAAATGGATGAAAATGAGTTATTAAGAGCCCTACAAAGTGACAAAGATAACGATAACTCTAGTCGTTTCTAAATCGTATCATAAAATAAATAGAAGTTTTATCTAGCCGTTGTAAATTAAAGGCCTATAATTAAAGGATGGGTAGAACTTCCAAGACATCGGCCGCAATGCCAAAAAAAGGTCAGACTTATCTAAGGCAATATGAGTTAGTTGACAAGGTAAGGGCTTACGATCCATCGGTAGATGAATCCTTACTAAATAAAGCATATATATTTTCTGTTAAAGCCCATGGTACTCAGATGAGGCATTCTGGGGATCCTTATTATGCACACCCCATAGAAGTTGCCGGTATCTTAGCTGGCTTACATCTGGATGTAGCGAGTATTTGTACAGCCTTATTGCATGATGTTTTAGAGGATACAGAAGTTACTTTTGAGGAGCTTTCTAATGAGTTTACACCAGAAATAGCTGAGTTAGTTAAAGGCGTTACTAAACTGGGTAGTGTTGAGTTATCGGCTAATGCAACAAAAGAAAGAGTTCAAGCCGAAAACTTTCAAAAATTTGTTTTAGCAATAAGTCGTGATGTTAGAGTTTTGCTTGTTAAAATGTGTGACCGTTTGCATAATATGCGAACACTTAATTACCACCCAAAAGCCGAATCAAGAGAGCGTATTGCAAGAGAAACATTGGAAATATATGCGCCTTTAGCAAGAAGAGTAGGTGTTGATAGAATATGCTCTGAACTAGAAGATTTATCTTTTATGCATATTAATATATCTGCATATGAAAGTATAACAAACCGTTTAAAATCATGGCGATCTGAACAAAAAGAAGCAATATCACAAATGTCTATTGGCTTGCGAGGCTTTATGCAAGCTAATAAAGTTGATGGAAGGTTATACGGTAGAGAGAAGAGGGCTTACGCAATATGGAGAAAATTAGAAAAACAAAGCATTAGTTTTGATGATGTAGCTGATATATTTGCTTTTCGTATTATTGTTAATGATGTCAACGAGTGTTATCGTATTTTAGGACTTTTACATCAAAAATACAGATGCGTACCAGCTAGGTTTAGGGATTATATATCTGTACCGAAACCTAATGGTTATCAATCCATTCAAACTACAATTTTATCTGAAAATAACAGAAGAGTCGAAATACAAATAAGAACAGAACGTATGGAAGATGTAGCAGAACGCGGTGTTGCAGCTCATTGGGCATACAAGAACAATAGTTATGCTTATGATCCTGATAGTGCCGAGGCAAGTGGTGGTGATCCTTTAAGAAGAATTAGGCCTTTGGTTGAAATGATGGAACAGAGTGGAGACGCCGATGAGTTTCTTGAGCACGCTAAATTAGAAATGTTTTCTGATCAGGTTTTCACTTTTACCCCTAAAGGAGACTTGATCTCTTTGCCGCGTGGTGCAACTCCATTAGATTTTGCATATGCAGTTCATACTAAGGTTGGTGATACCTGCATAGGGGCTGTTATTAATGGTAGAGAAGTTCCATTACGTAGTAGATTGAAAAATGGGGACTCCGTCAAAATTATTCGTGGCGGTCAACCTGAAGCTCAACAGGATTGGGAAAATATGGTTGTAACTGGCAAGGCAAGATCTGCCTTGCGTCGTTTAACAAGGATAGGTGAATTAGAGGAATTTAGACGGATTGGTCAGATGTTAGCTGACCACGCTTTCTCTAGGGAAGATAAAGACTTTAGTGAAAGTTCATTAGTTGATGCAATGAAACGTCTTAATTATTCATCAATTGCGGATCTTTACGAAATGTTAGGTAGAGGAAAACTCTCTATTCAAGATTTTATGAATTCAGTATTTCCATCACGTAAATCATCAGGACCTACAGAAACTGTTATTAGTAGAGATTTAATAAATGATAATACAGTAAAACTATATGTTAAAGGTGAAGGTTTGCGTTCTGGAGTTTCTATTCATCTTTCCAAATGTTGTTTTCCGATACAAGGAGATAGAATAGTTGGTTATCAGTCTGAGGGAAGGGGTGTTGATATACATACTATTGATTGTGATGAATTAGAAAAACTTGAATCTCATCAAGAAAAATGGCTGGATTTAGGATGGCGAAGGGCTGCTTTGCAGGCAGCATCAACAGGACGAATTACTGCAACACTTGAGCATGTACCAGGTTCATTAGCCGACGTAACTAAGATAGTCGGTGAAGCCGGCGGTAATGTAACTAATATTAAGACTTTAGTGAGAAGCCAGTCATTTTTTGATATGGTTATTGATATAGAAGTTTCTGATAATAGACATCTTTTACAAATAGTTGCAGCTATGCGTGCAAGCGCTTATGTGGTATCTGCAGATCGCACAAGATCAGACACCTTAAATATAAATGAAAAAAAATTATGAATACAGATGAAGTACTAAATATTTTCCGTGAAGCTGGTGCTTTATTAGAGGGGCACTTTATTTTATCTTCAGGTCGTAGAAGCTCAATATTTTTACAAAAAGCTCTCATTTTTAAAAATCCAGTCTTAACTTCTAAACTATGTGGAGCACTTGCAAATAAAATTACTAAATCTCTTAACTTTAAACCTGATATTATAGTAGCGCCAGCTATGGGTGGTGTTATTCCAGGTTATGAGACAGCTAGGCATATGGGCTTGGAATCAATTTTTGCTGAACGTGAAGAAGGCGAGTTCAAGTTACGTAGAGGTTTTAATCTTCAAAAAGGCCAGAAAGTATTAATGGTTGAAGATATCGTAACCACTGGATTATCGTCCCGTGAATGCATAAACTCTATCAATAAAACAGGGGCTTCAGTTGTTGCGGGAGCTTGCTTGTTTGATCGGTCAAATGGTGAAGCTAATATAGGTGTTCCGTTAATCAGTTTAGCAGCTCGAAAATTCCCTGATTATGATCAAAATGATTTACCTGAAAAACTTTTGAAAATACCAGCTGTAAAACCTGGAAGTAGAGGTTTGCTATAATGCCATCTAATTATGTCCGTCTAGGAGTTAATATTGACCACATAGCCACTATTCGTAATGCTCGCGGAGGAATACATCCGGATCCTGTAGCAGGAGCTTGGGAGGCTATTAAGGCAGGTGCAGATGGTATTACAGCTCACTTACGGGAGGACAGGCGTCATATAAATGATGATGATTTAAATCGTCTACAAATGCTTTGTAAATCAGAAAATATTCCTTTGAATATGGAAATGGCTGCAACCCAAGAAATGCTAAATATAGCTTTAGCACTTAAACCTAAAGCTATCTGTATAGTCCCTGAACGAAGACAAGAGCGTACTACTGAAGGAGGTCTTGATGTTAAAGGTAAGCATAATGTTCTAAAGCCTATAATTAATGAGCTAAATAATAACGGATCAAGGGTATCACTATTCATAGAAGCAAAATATGAGCAAATAAATGCTGCTAGCCAAACCGAGGCTAAGGTTGTTGAGTTTCATACTGGGTCTTATGCTAAAGCACTAGACGATGGTGAAATTTCACTTGCCAATCAATTAATCCTGAACTTTAAAAAATCAGCTAAAGTAGCTAATAAACTTGGTTTAGAAGTTCATTTTGGTCATGGACTAAATTATGATAATGTTGAAATGATAGCCGCTATTCCTCAATGTGCTGAATTAAATATTGGGCACTTTATAATTGGCGAGTCTATATTTTGTGGTTTAGGACAGTCAATTAATAGAATGCGAACATTAGTTGAAGATTCACGGGTAAAGATATGATTATTGGAATTGGAACTGATATATGCGATATAAGTAGGATAGAAAGCTCTATCAATAAATTTGGTCAAAAATTTATCGATAAGACTTTTACTCTTCATGAACAAGAGTACTGTAAGAGTAAATCTGCTAGTGCATCTTTTTTTGCTAAACGTTTTGCTGCTAAAGAGGCTGTTGCTAAAGCATTAGCTACTTCATCATCTGGTGCTTTATCGTGGTTAGATGTCGAAGTGCATAATGACCCTTCAGGTAGGCCACAAGCAATTCTCCATCGTGGAGCTTTGGAACGACTAAAAGCTAAAACTCCAGGTGATAGTAATTCATTCGTACATTTAACATTATCAGATGATTACCCATATGCGATTGCATACGCGATCATCGAGTCTAGAAAGATATAAGTTGTGAAAGACAACCTTATTAAGAAGAAAAACTCTATAAAGGAGTTTTTTAGTACTATTGTATGGGCATTATTAATTGCTTTCGTCATTAGAACTTTTATTTTCCAGCCTTTTCATATTCCTTCAAGCTCTATGCTTCCTGGTTTGATGAAAGGAGATTATATAATTACTTCTAAAATCTCTGTTGGTTATGGAAAATACGCTGCATCTCCACTCCCATTTCCAGTAAAAAATAGAAGATTATTTGAAAGAAAAATAAACCGCGGTGACGTTATAGTTTTTATTCCTGAAGGAGATAATAAAAATTTTATCAAACGAGTATTAGCTTTGCCAGGAGAACAGATACAAATTGTTAAAGGCAAGCCAGTTGTTAATAGTAAAAAAGCTATTTCAAAGTTTATTGCAACTGAAACTTTAGTTAATACATCTGGAGAAGAATTATTAGCTGAAAAGTGGAGTGAGTCATTTAATTTTGATAAACATTACGAGATTTATAATACAATTGAAAACGGAAGACTAGATGAGACATACTTGTACACTGTTCCTGCTGGGCATTACTTTGTTATGGGTGATAATCGTGACAATTCATCTGATAGCCGAGTATCCGTAATCAATGGCGGAGCTGGTTTTGTACCTGCTGAGAATATCGTAAGTAAAGCATCATTGATAATGTTTTCAGTAAATAATAAGTTCTCATTGCTGAAGCCATGGACTTGGTTTAATTTTAGATTAAACCGTTTTTTTAAAGTTATAGTATGAGCTTAAACGAACGGCATATAAGTAGATTAGAAGATAAAATTGGGTATATTTTTAATGATAAAGAGTTAGCTCTCCGTTCGATTACTCATAGTTCTTATGGATCAGGAAGGCGTTCAATAGTAAATTACGAAAGATTAGAGTTTTTAGGTGATAGAATTTTAGGATTATTAACAGCAGAAAAACTTTATAATACTACAGATACTAATGAGGGTGAAATGGCTGTAAGGTTAAACTCCATGGTAAGAAAAGAAGCATGCGCTATAGTTTCAAAAAGACTAGATATTGGGTCTTTATTGCTAATTTCTCCAGCTCTTGATAAGGAGGGAGGAAGAAGTAATGTCTCTTTACTTGGTGATGTATGTGAAGCGATTATAGCGGCTATCTATCTAGATGGTGGTCTTACACCAGCAAAAAAGTTTTATGAAAGAGAGTGGTCTAATCTTTTTGTGTCAAAAAGTAGTGCAATAAAAGACCCAAAAACGACATTACAAGAAAAAGTTGCATCTATAAATAAAGAATTACCTAAGTATATATTATTAAAAAAAACGGGACCTGATCATAAACCTCTTTTTGAAATAGAAGTTGAAGTTATAGGCCAAGGGACCGCAATTGGAAAAGGGCGTTCTAAAAAAGAAGCAGAACTAGCCGCTGCAATAAATTTATTAAAAAAATGGAAGTCATGAAAAAAAAGATGCAGAATAGATCAGGGTTTGCCGCTGTTATAGGAGCTCCTAATGCTGGAAAATCAACATTAACTAATGCCCTTGTAGGAGAGAAAGTTTCAATTGTTACACATAAGGTTCAAACAACACGATTTCAAATACGTGGAATAGCGATGCTTACAGGAAGCGATGGTTCACAGGCTCAAATAGTTTTAGTAGATACGCCTGGAATTTTTTCACACAAAGAATCAGATCGATTGTCTAAATCAATGGTTCATGCAGCTTGGACAGGAGTTAATGATTCTGAAGTTATATTACATGTTGTTGACGCACCTGCTTATCATCGATGTTTAATGAATGATGGGACATCGCAAGATCGTTTATCTGTCGATGATACAATAAGGGTTTCGAATGGACTTAAAAGAATACAAAATAAAAAAATATTTTTAATTTTAAATAAAATTGATGAGTTAGCACACGATCTTACCCTTTCATTGATAGAGAAATTCAGACTTTTAAATATTTATAATGAAATTTTTATAGTATCGGCCTTGAATACGGATGGCATAAAAAAGCTTTCAGAATACGTAGCAGATCTGATGCCTATTTCACCATTTTTATACCCGGTTGATCAAGCTGCCGATATACCATCGCGACTGATGGCAGCTGAAATAACACGTGAGAAAATTTTCCTGAGACTTCACGATGAACTACCATATGCATCCACCGTTGAAACAGAGAGTTGGAAAAACCAAAAAAATGGTGATATAAGAATTGATCAAGTCATATATGTTCGTAGAGACAGTCAAAAACCTATTGTTTTAGGGAAGGGTGGTCAAACTATTAAGTCGATAGGCGCTAGCGCTCGGAATGATATGCAAGACTGGCTGGGTAAAAAAGTTCATCTCTTCCTTTTTGTTAAGGTAAGGGATAACTGGCAAAATGATAAGTCTCATTACTTGCAAACTGGATTAGAGTACGATGCGTAATGAATTGGAGCTCTGAAGGTTACATTTTATCTGCGCGAAAGCACGGAGAAACCGCGGCTATAATCGATGTTTTAACTCAAGATTATGGTCGTCATTTAGGTCTTGTTAGAGGTGGCATTAGCCGTAAATTTCGACCAGTCTTACAACCAGGCAATAAAGTAAAAATCGATTGGAGTGCTAGACTATCAGAGCATTTAGGTGTTTTTTTAGTAGAGCCATTAGAATATAATGCGGCAGAAATAATGGAAGATAGGCTATCTTTGGCGGCCTTAAATTCTTTATGCGGGATTGCACGAGAAAGTTTACCTGAACGTGAAGTCCATCTCAATGTTTATCAAGCCTTTGAAGTTGTACTAAAAAATATAACTTTTCATAAAATTTGGCCGGCATTATATATTAAGTGGGAGTTGGGCTTGTTATCTGCAATGGGGTATGGCCTTGATCTGAATTCCTGTGCAGCTTCTGGTTCTAAAGAAAATTTAACTCATGTTTCACCCAGATCAGGTAGAGCTGTCAGCGCTAATGAAGCAGAACCTTACGCGGATAAGTTATTATTATTACCTAAATTCTTAATAGCTAATGAAGGAATTACACCTGAAGATCTACGTTTAGGGTTAAAACTTACAGGATTTTTTTTAGAAACAAGGCTCCAGTGGGAAGTAAATAAAACCTTACCAATAGAAAGAAGACGTATGATTGATTTATTGACTGAAACTGGATGTATTATTTAGCGATATTTGTGTAGTTTATCACTATTTGTATTAGGGTTATATCTATCACGTAATAGTGTCTGACGTGATGTTAAACTTTGCTCTTCACCATTGATAAACATGCGCACAGGTGTTGAGGTAATATTTAACGGATCTCCATCCCAAATTACTAATGAGTTATTTATGAGTGGAATATTGAACCAACGAGCTGGTGTAGATGTTATTGCAGCAAATGATTTATTCCAGTCCAAACCATTACCAACTGCATTTCCTGCATGTTGCGTAAGTGTTCCAACTCCTTGAAGCCCTAATGCAGAAAGATTCGTTATTGCATAATCAACTTCAGCTTCATCCAATATTATAATATTTTTAAGTGATGAGTCTACTGTTTCAAAACTTGTGGGTAGATTATTATGAGGATCAATCATAACCTTTATATTATTTTCTGCTAGAGTATCTGCAACTTTCCATGCTTCGGAAGCTCCTAGAAGTATTATATCAAGCTTACTGAAAGAGTTTTTGAGTTCAATCACATTAATTATATCAACTGCTCTTTCAACTGAAATTACAAGAGGAATGTTACCTCGTATTACAGGTATAAGGTGATCAGATTCATAAATAGAAAGAGCAGAATTATTATTAATATTAGATATTGCTCTTATAAGTGAGTTTTCACAATTTCTACCCGAATTAATATTACAATTTGCAACTTCTAAGCCATTTCTTAATTGTAAAAGAGAAGCGGCCCGAGACCCACCAGAGTTGAGTGTCCCTTGTTGACCAAGTTGTACTAATACAAAAGCAGTTTCTTTTACTATAGAATTATATTTACCTGTTAAATTTACTATTGAACCTGTTCCTGCAAAAATAGAATTTCCAGCAGCCGCTAAGGAAATGGCAGCATGAGTAATTCCATGCCTTCTATTGTTAGCGATAAAAACAGAACTTGGATTGAAGTTATCACTCGCATTTTCACTTACAGAAGTTAAAGATCCTGGAGACCTAATGTCATTGGTTAAATCCTCTCCTCCAATATCTGCCATACCTAAATAAGAAAATGGAGCAAATATACCTGAGGTTACCCATTTTCCTTCAGCGTCATATGTTTTATAATCCAAACCGTCGAGCTCAGATTTAATTTCATCAATATCTACATCTTTAAAAAAGATAATTATTGGTTCTTTTCTTCCATAGGTAGTGCGATAAATAGATATATTCTCATGAATATTAGCCTCATAATCAATAGGAAGCTTAGTATTTGTTTGCATATTTTCTCTGAATGTTTCTGAGTCAATTACCAATTTTGCATTTGTAATCAGGAGGTCTTTTGCAAATACATTTATATCAAATAAAAACATAAATATAAGTAGAATATAGATAAATATATTTTTCATTATTGAGCCCCATAACCCAGGCGGAAGTCACTTTTAGGAGCAATATTATTTTGTTTGTCAAAAAGTAATTGGCCGTCCAAAAAAACTTTTTCCGGTCTTGCATAGGTTGAAAAAGGATCTTCATTCCAAATAATAATATCTGCTCTCTTATCTTTCTCAAGTGTCCCCGTTTGATCAAGTATGCCAAGCGCCCTAGCTGGATTAGATGTTAGCCACTTCCAGGCATCTTCTTTTTTAATATTCAAACCTGCTCTATTGCCGTGTGCCCAAGTTTTAGCTACTTCTTGGTTTAATCTTTGAATACCACTGCCGCTATCTGAATGTATCATAGCGCATGCACCAGATTCATGAACAAATGGTATGTTTTCTAATATTCCATCATAGGACTCCATTTTAAAGCCATACCAATCTGCCCACATAGCAGCACATGTGTCATTTTCTTTCAAAATATCACCTATTTTATATGCCTCAACTGCATGGTGAAAAGCTGTTACTTTATAATCAAATTCCTTAGCTAAATCTAAAATTTGCACCATTTCATCTGCTCTATAGCAGTGCATTTGAACTAAAATTTCTCCATCCAAAACATCAGCTAGAGTTTCTAATTGTAAATTACGAGAAGTATTTCTTTGATCTGAATTCCGATTTTTTCGATATTCTTGAGCTCTTATCCAGTTTTGTCGATATCCGGCAAAATTACCCATCCGTGAACCTGGCCCGCCTTTATCGCCATAAACTCTTTTAGGGTTCTCACCGCATGCCATTTTTAGCGTGTAAGGTGCATTGGGGAATTTCATTCCTTGTACTGTTCGAGAGGGGTAGTTTCTTAAGGTAACGCCCCGTCCCCCAAATAAATTTGCTGATCCTGGTAATATATGTAATGTAGTTACCCCACCTTTTAATGCTTCATCAAAACCTGGGTCTTGAGGCCAAACTCCATGTTCGGCATAAACTTCTGAAGTAATTGGTGAAGTAATTTCATTTCCATCATTGTGCGCTGAAACAGAAGGGGTTGGATAATTTCCTAAGTGCGAATGCACATCTATAATACCAGGCGTAACATATTTATTCTTCGCATCAATTAAATTTGTGTACTCACAATTAATATTCGTTGGATTTTTTATAGCATTCACTGTTTGATTGACCGAAATTACTTTTATTCGACCTTGATGAATACATATAGACCCTTTGAAAGTATTTGATCCGGTACCGTCAATTATTTTAGCGTTTGTTATTAGCGTTGTAGTCTCCAGATTGGGCGAATAAGTGCTTTCAAAAGCTTTTGTTTTGCTTCTATCAATTGGGTCACTGCAGGCACTCAGCATTAACATCCCCGATATTATAAATGTTTTTGTAAAGGCAAACCCTTTGTTTAATGAAGGCACTGAAACTTCTTTCTTGATAGTTATATAAATTCTGTACTTATATTTAGAGCATTATTCAATAGTTCGTGGTATTCTTTTCTTTGAATCTCAATTCCTCCCATACTTTGCAGATGTTTCGTTAAGAATTGTGTATCAAGTAATATAAAATTCTTCATAGCTAACTGCTCTACAAGCTTTACAAGAGCAACTTTACTTGCATTTTTTTCTTCAGAAAACATGCTTTCGCCAAAAAAAGCCCCGCCTATAGCCAAGCCGTAAACTCCTCCAACTAAATTATTACTTTCCCAGACTTCTATTGAGTGCGCATTACCGTAATAGTGTAATTCGCAATACATTCTTTCGATATCATGACTTATCCAAGTTTCACCTCTGGAGTACGAGGGTTCAGCGCATTTTTTAATTACTTCATTAAAGGCTTTATTGATTGTTATTTTATAGTTCATTTTTTTAATAAATTTTTTCAATGATTTTGAGATATGAAGTCCATTTAAAGGAATAATTCCTCGCTTTTCTGGATCCACAAAGAATATCTCTTTATCATCACGACTATTTGCCATAGGAAAAACACCGGCTTTATAACATTTTAAAAGCAGTTCAGGTTCTAATTGATTAACTCTGATCACTTATCTTTGAATTTTATTTTTAATTTGCTGATGCGTTCAGCATACAGAAAACCGAAAGAGACAGCTCCTTCTTTGGTTGTTGTTTTGTGATGAATTCTATGCGCTAGAACTAACCGATATAAATACCCACTTTTAGGTGTATATTTAAATGGCCACCTTTGATGAACAAGCCCNTCATGCACNAAANCATACAATAACCCATAAATAGTAAAACCTATTGCTANCAGATAGAGAGGTGTCCAATAGAGAGTACCCAGAATAAATAATAAAGCTGCTATAAGACTAAAGCATAGGGCGTATAGATCATTTTTCTCAAAATAACCTTCTGTATATTTATGGTGGCTTTTATGCCAGTTCCAACCAGGACCATGCATAAAATATTTATGAAAAAATATAGCAAATACTTCCATTCCAAGAATGCTAATGCAGATTATTATTATACTATCAATCATTTGGCTTTTCTATGGGGAAGGCGCCACCAGGGTTCATATGGATATAGATGATGTTCGTGATGATAGCCGAAATGGAAACAAGTTAATAATGACAACCAAAGTGGAAAATCATTAGTCCTAGCATTGTGAGCATCAGCAAATGGTTTATTATTTCTATGTGTTAAGTAAGTTCCAAAATAGAAGAGTTGGAATGAAGACAGAATTGCAGGTAAAGCCCACATGACAATGGTGTTTTCATAATTAGCGCCCAGTATAAATATATAAACTAGAGTAAATATAATCATGACTAATACTTGTTTGATCCCAAAATAATTACTGAAAAAGTTTAAATACCATGGCCAAAAATTTTGAGGGGTTTTAGTATAATAATCTGGGTCGTTTTCAGTGCCAGAATAGTTATGGTGCGAATGATGAGATGATCGCATAATTTCCCAGTTAAATCCCGCATAAATAAATACTATTAATTTTCCAACCATATCATTAACAGAATGGTTATTAGGAAATAAAGATCTGTGCATTGCATCATGCGCAACTATAAAAATTCCAGCATAAAGCCAGCATTGAATAAGAATTAAAATTAATGTCTTCCATATAGGACTATCTAAACTATGAAAGAAAACACTATATATATGTATAGCAAGCCATGAACATACAATAATAAAAGTATATCCAATGCTTTTTTTTAAGTATATTTTATCAGTATTTTTCATTTATTATTAAATTTCTTCTACAACTTCTGTAATAAATTTATTAGCAGTCAAGTATCAGGTTTTGCATGTGTAGTCTCCGCGATAAATTGCCTTTATTCTAGTATAAAAACAATCAATTAATGGTATCCATTATTTAAAAAGGAGAATTGATTGTAAAGTAGTACATCAAAAGTATTTAAATTAGTAAGTTGAGCTTTTGATAAGGCTTTTTTTGCTCTAATAAGGTAATTCTCTAAAATACTTAGTGACTGTTCTGATCCCTTTATTGCCAATATAGTTGCTTTACCAATATCTCTATCTACCGACTTTGATGCATCTTCCTGAGTCATAACTTTATCTTTAACATCATCCATTAGTTGAAAAGCTAGGCCGAGATAGTGTGAAAACTCACTCAGATATTGTTTTCTGTTTCTACTAATATTTGATAAAATTGCAGCGCTCTCTATGCTAAAGTCAAAAAGTGCTCCAGTTTTTAACGTATTAAGACGTTCAACTTCTTCCAAAGAGGTGTTAAGTTTAATATTAGACAAGTCTGCCATTTGACCTGCGATCAATCCATCTGAACCTACGGTATATGATAATAGGTCGACGAGCTTAACCTTTACGGTGTCTGAGACATTATCAAGTTTTGATATAACTGAAAAAGCATGATTTAGCAGTGCTGTTGCGCTCAATATTGCTGTACTTTCATCAAACGCCACATGTGTTGAGGGTTGGTTTCTACGAATTTCTGCGTCGTCCATACATGGTAAATCATCCAATATTAAGGATGCAGCATGAACCATTTCGGCTACGCAACCAACTAATAAAACTGAGTTATCTTTCCGGCCAAGACCATTAGCCACGAAATAACAAAGTAATGGCCTAAACCTTTTACCCGGAGAAAGTAGGGCATGTCTTTGAGCTTTATGTAGCCGTACTGGCCAGGTGTTTTCACAAGGTAGTGTGCTTTCTAGGGTTTTCTCAATCTTATTTTTGACTAACAAAACATTTGCTAATATTGTATCCTTAGATGACATTTTTTCGTTATTAATGCTCATTTAAAACTTGCTTTTTATTGTTTAGAGTACTTTCTTGGATCAGATCAATCATGTCAACGAAAACCATTATATTATTATGATAATATGAGCTTGAACTCTTTAAAAAAAGCACGTGAATACCCATAAATACTTCTTTATAAGTTTCTCTTTAAGATTGGTTAATGGTTATATATGGAGTTTCATTGTTAGCAATATGCATGCTTATAGCCTCTATTAGTGTAGTCTTAAGAGTTGCCTGTTAGAAATTGATGCTAATGTTCAGGGTGTTGGTATTTCAATGNTACTATTGTTATTTATCACTAATTTTTCTTGAACTAAATACAAAAGGAANTCTATTACAGAGGCAGGTTATAAACTTGATGTTACAAAAGTAATTAAACAATCGAAATTAGAACTGGCAAGCTTCAAGGTTCCCGAGTGTGTAAAACTGGTTAAGATGTTACCTAGAAATATAATGGGTAAAGTTCAAAAAAACTATTACGTAATAACTATAAATA
>JGI20157J14317_10000244_pt1 | contig 62514 bp, 77 predicted proteins | sample COG_07_FD_14317 | JGI IMG/M metagenome (IMG submission 14317)
CCGCTACTGCTGCTACCGCTACCGCTACCGAAGGAACTGCTACCGCTACCGAAGGTTTTGAATCCACTTACAAAGGNGGATTATCTAAATCTTCTATTATCGAGATTTTAAAATTACAAAATGCTATTCATCACACTGAATTAAGTAGTAGATATTTTTTACTACCAGACAAAAAAATAATAGGTTTGAAAGAAAATAAATTACATAAATATGTTTTTGAAAAATCAGAAGGTAGTAAATTAGAAATAGAAGATATTGTAAATCCATTAAAAGAAAAAGAAGAAGACAATGATAATAAAAAGATTAGATTTATGATGATGGGTAAAGATAAGAATTACATGTTTTATAAAAATAGTGTATCAATCTTTAATAAACTAGAAAAAAAATTCACTGAAAATAAATCAATTAAAGATTTAATTGGTGAAGATTTACAAATAGCATTTGTAGGATTGTTCAATAATAAATATATAATTTTAACTGAAGAAGATATTTATTATATTTATAATCCAGAAACAGACGGATTTTCTGAAGCAAGATTTTCAAATATTAATTTAAATATTGATTTTAGATTAACAGAATATAATGCTTCAGAGATTAGATGTGGAATGTATGGTGCTGTTTTAGGTGATTTAGTTAGACAAAAAGAAATCGAATCAGTTTATAGAAAAAATATCTTAGAAAATTTAACATCATGTATTCAGTAATTGAACTATAGTACATAATTGATTATTTACCCTTTCATTATTTAATGAGGGTAAAGTATTAATTCTATTACAATCATTCAAAGTTTTTAATTCAGATTCTTTAACCCAAGCTAATTTATCATAATCTGACATTCTAGCTGACATTGAATTTAAAGATCTTAAAAATCTATCTGGTAAATCTCTATCAAAAACTAATTTATTTATTTTATAATATATTTGTTTAGATCCATTTAAATTAGTTTCAATTACATCAGAATTACCTCTGATATTTTTGTAGATCCATTGATAACTATCTGAATTTCTATAATTTGACCAAGATGAAGGTTTTCTAATTACAGGATTAAGGTGTAATCGTGGACTTAGTGGTAAACCAGGAGTAACTATTCCAATAGGAGGATTTAATAATAAAGGATGATATAAAGGTACTCTAATTTTAATAGAATCATTCCATGAATTTCCTAAATTATTGGTACCAATTACAAATCCTCTACTAGCAGTTAAAATAGGATTAGATCCATCTTCAATATTTCTTGGAATATCAATTGTATTCCAAATGGGAGACTTTCTACTTCTTCCTAAAAGATAATATTTTTCACCTTGATTCAAAGAATAGATTAAAACACCAGCTTTATCATAATTAGAATTATTAGAATAATTAATTTTAATTCTATAAGGCATATTATTTATATTATCTATAAATAAAATAATTTAAAAGATAAAGAAAATTAAATTAAATAATATTTAAAAAGTCATTTCTACTTTTTTAAGATTAAATGTTTTTCTTTCTTCACATTCTAAGATAGGTAATTTCATAATTTTAAAAATTTGATTAGGCAAATTAAAATCAGTAAGTTGTCTGATAATATGTTTACTATTAACAAGTTCAAAATTATTCTTATTTAATGATCCATGTTCTGGTATAAGATAAGTAATTTTACCTTCCATAAAATCTTCCATATTAACTTGATTATTATCTTGAAAGTCTTCCAAATTCTTAGTTTTATATTCAACTTTAATATTAGTTACAAATTCTCTGAAAACATAAATGGTGTCTTGATCAATATAAACTACAAAGTTTTTTTTGATTGGATAATAAAACTCTTCCTTATTTTTATGTAAAGCTTCCATTAATATTTTAATAGATTTTCTAGATGGCATGGAAGAACCCATATTATGGAAAACATTCATTAGAATATTCTCCCAAAAAACAAAAGGAGCATTTCTTTTGTCTTGAATTTTAAAACTTACACCATATTTGAATTTTTTAAGATCTTTCAAAAATGGTTGGAAAACATAACTATCCAAAATTTGTCCTACTTGATAAGAATAGTCTCCCATATTATTCAAATTTGATCTGAAACTATTTCCAAACATATCAATCAATTGAGGAAAAATTCTTCTTCTCATCTTACCTCTATTAGACCAATCAGGTGTTGTATCCAAAAAATAAGGAATCATATAACTATGAGCCAAGTCATAGATATCTTGTTTAGGATGATTTAAAAATGGTCTAGCAATATTAACTCCATTAATATTGTTAATTTCATGCATAACAGAAAGATCTAGCATGTTCTTACCTCTCATAAAGTTAGTAAAAACATTTTCAGTAATGTCGTCCCAATGATGAGCTACAAATATCATATTAGAGTTATATTTATCTAAAAGTTCTTTGTACAAGTTATATCTTACACTTCTGCTTTCTTCTTCAAATTCGGTTCTACTATTGGTATATGTATTGTCTTTTCTAGAAACTCCTTCAATTGTTTTCAAATGATTGACAATACCATATTTCTGACAAAAAAATTTTGTGAATTCTGTTTCGTCTTTACTTTCTTCTCTTAAAGAATAATCAATAGTAGCGGTGGCTATTTGATATCCATATTTATCTTTCAATTTATGAAGAATTGAAATTAAAACCATAGAATCTACTCCGCCAGATAAAGATACAATTAAATACTTTTGATCAGTATAGTGTTTATCCAAAAATTGTATCATTGTTTTTACAAGATTATTACTTTCTGATATTTGATCAATTAGGTCATATTCAGGTTTATCAAATTGGTAGTTTTTAGGAAATTCCAATATTTTATTGTTTTTATTGAAATAGTTGTAAATCTTATGCCAAATGAATCCAAAAATTGTATTATTTATAACTTTTATAAAATTAAATATCATGATTTTATTAATTTATTTTTGAATTTAGTTTTATTAATGAAAAATTATCAATCTTTTTTAAAAAAATTGAAAAAATAATTTGATAATGGTATTATTAACTTTAACATATTATAAAAAAAAAACTATGAGTTCTATTGCAAAATCGCAGAATATTAAGGCCGACATTAAGGTGACGGTCAACACTTCAGATTCTTATGCTACTGTAGCAAAGGATCTTTCTTCTGAATTAGAAGATAAAAAAACAACTAAATTAAAGAAGATATTAATTCTTCCTCCATTTGTTAGAGAGATGTATTTTAGAGACAGAATCGGTAAGTACAAGATATGGGTAGTCGATGGAAATTTAGAGAAACAAAAAATGATTAAACCAGAGTTTAACAACGTATCTGATCTTCTTAACTATCTTCAGACATATCATACAGACATTGATTTCATTACTTGTCCATATTCATTGAAAAAAGGTTTTAAGACGTTGATTCCCACTCTTCCCGGAACATTGTTCAATCATCTTAAGAAACATCATAAAGATGTTTTGAAGAAGCTGGGTATTGATCCGAATTCGTATTCTCCAGTTATTTGGTCTCATCATATGAAAGATTACTCGACTCCTGCTCTTGAGAGAAAGAAGAGATCCAATCTCTGGAAAACCTCCAAATATAAGAGTAATGGTACAATAAGGAGCAAAAGAAAAGACAAAGTAAAGATTACCAATGGGGATATTAAGAATTGGCCGGAACTTGATACTGATGATTCAAATGTTAAAGTTAATCATCAGATGAAAAAGAATTTGGACAAAAATGGTAATGAGATTGAATCTACATCATGTTCTAATGCTTTTTCTTCACTAGCAAGCGATACTGATTAGATCAAATCATTTAAAAAAAATAATAGCTGAGAAAGTAAATATTGAAACAAAAAAAAATAATTTTATTTTATTTTTAACTATAACTTATTAAAAAAAATTGAAAAAAAAATTACATGGTGATCCCTTTTATTTTTGAAACATATTACTACTACAGATGTCGAATTCAAAGAAACAACACTCTAATAACGAGACGGTCAAGATGACCATCTCTTGGGCAGCTTTGGCTGCTCAGAACTCCGCAGCTTCGGCTGCTCCGAAATCCGCAGCTTCGGCTGCTCCGAAATCCGCAGCTTCGGCTGCTCCGAAATCCGCAGCTTCGGCTGCTCCGAAATCCGCAGCTCCAGCTCATAACCACGCAGCTCTCAAGGACGTCATTGAACTTCCCAGATTCATCGAGCAGATAAGAAACAGGGATTTTCTCAAGGCTCCTAAGAAAGGAGAGAAGCCAGTCCTTGGAAAGCACTACACGTGGTCTCCTTCTGTGTTTCAATGCGATTGCAATTCTTGTAAGAACAAGAAAATGTCTCCCTGCTTTGCTTCCGTGGAAGACCTGAGGACGCATCTTTCAGAGCATGAGGATGAGAACAGAGGTTTCACCTTCATCCAATGCCCTGAGTGCATTCCCAAGGGTTTTAACACTCTTGTGGGAACCACTCCGGCTTGTCTCTCAGAGCACTGCAGGAAGCATCACAAGGATGTCTTGATTTCTCTGGGTCTCGATCCCAAGAAGCACTCTCCTGTTCTTCTGTGCATGGACTGCAAGGAGTACACCCCATTCCAGCACAAGCATTGCTATCAGTGCCCCAAGGATTCGGGTTGTGGCTTCCTTGCCTTCAAGGACCAGAAGGAGTTGGTGGCTCATCTCAAGGAGGCACATCCTAGGCCTATGGTCAAGTCCTTTCCCAAGGCTAGAGGCAAGGCTCCAGTCAAGGTGACCATTTCCCCAGCGGACGTGGAGGCATGGCCTGAGCTTGGTGCTAAGCCTGAGGGCAAGGCTAAGGCTGAAGACAAGGTCTTGGGATCCGGTTTTCTGAAGAAGAAGGCTACTCACGAGAGGAAGCAGACTTTGGATGTCAAGGGATTGTCATCGTCTTCCAACAATGCGTTTGCCTCATTGGCTTCAGCTTCGGACGAAGAGGAAGAGTCATAGACCCATACCTTCTTTCGGTCTTTTGACCACATTACAATTTTGAACCTATCCGTTGATAAAGTTTTTAACTGAATCAATTAATAGCTGAGGTCCACGGAATCTCAGTCACAAATAGAATCACGTTGCTATTTGTGAGGTAAAAAATTAAAACAAAAAATAATTTTATTTATTGTTTTAATTAAATTAAGTTTATTTATCTTCTTTAGAAGTTTTTTTAGTACTAGATTTTTTTTTAGCTTTAGATTTAGTTTCAGTATTAGGAGTTACTTTCTTATTTTTAGGACTAGCTTTTTTATTTTTAGATGTAGATTTCTTTGTTACAGGTGTAGATTTCTTTGTTACAGGTGTAGATTTTTTCTTTTTAGGTGTAGCTTTTTTGACATCTTCAGAATCTGATTTAAGTGATGCTGATTTTAATTTTCTTTCTCTATAGGCTTTTCTTCTTTTAGATAATTTGTCAAGTCTAATTTTGTCAGCAACTAAATCTGGATTTCGTGTAGGATCTAATATATATTTTTCGATTTCAATCAATTTATCTTGTAAATCATTTTCTTGAGACATTTTATTATTATAAGACAAAAAAATTTGATAAATTTTACCTATTTAAAGGTATTTCTATATGTTTTGTTATAAAAAAAATGGCTAATCAAGAGATTTTTGAACTAATGCTAAATCAATTGTATCAACAATTGGAAGGGAACAACGATGATGATTCCTTTATAGGTAAGAAAATACCACAACCACAAATTAAACCTTTTCCTAGAAAAATTCATTGGACTAACTACTATGAAACGGTAAAAGCTTTGAACAGGGATTTTACACATTTTCAAACATATATCCAAAATGAATTGGGTATTAACACTAGTTTGAAAAATGTACTTAATATTCAAGAAGGTTTAATTATGCATACAAAATGTAGAGATAAACAACTGAAATCATTATTGAGTAAATATTATATAAAATATGTAACTTGCAATTCATGTGGTTCGGATGACACTGACATGGAAAAAATGAAAGACATTTCAAAACTTTTTCAAATTAAATGCAATTCATGTTTATCAACATTTAATATAACATAATTTTACAAAAATTTGATATTTTTTTTTATATATTTTTTAGTATATGATTAAAAATGAATTATCAAAAATGTTGATAAAGTATCATTATTTTCCAAAAGATTATTCAAAATATGAATCCATTCAAGGAGGTAAACTTGAACATATTTTTGAATATTCAATTAAAGATGGAAAAAATTTATATGACTTTAATAATTTTAGTTCTGAATTAGCAAAAGAAGCTTTTCACAATGGTAAATGGACTATAAAATTTCATGGTGCTAATGGATTAATAACTAAAGAAGATAATATAGTTAAAGTATGGGAAAGAAGAGATTTGCTAGATAAACCCCTATCATCTTTACAAAATATTGAATACTTAGAATTAAGTAGTTTTATTACAAATCCAAATTACAAGAAAACTATTTTACCAGAATTTTATGAATCTAATCAAAAAAAGCATCATTATGTTTTCATCAAGATTCTAGAAAATTCAAAAATGGGTAAAAAATTATATCCAAGAATAACAAAATTATTAGAAAGCTTTGATAATTTTTGTCAAAGTATTGAAATTGTAGGACAAAAAGTACAAGCTAATTCAAAACAATTTTATTGGAATGGAATTGAAGATCATTCTTATGGTATAATATTCCATTCAAGTATAGAAACCTATGTGCCAAAATTAAGTTTTGAAAAATTAAAAGAAATAGCAGAAACAACTAAAATAGAAGGTTGGGTAATTTATCATCAGGGTTCTGCTTTTAAGTTAAGAACTAATATGATTACATCAAATCCTGTATTCACTAATAAAGGAGATACAGATGTATTAGGTTTAGTTTATTAAAAGTTCTTTTAAAATTTTATTAATTTGTTGATTAGTTATTGAAGCTTCTACATCTCCATCAACTTGGAAATAAATTCCTTTATTTTTGTAATATTTAATTATATTTTTGGATTCTTTTTGGTAAGTTTTTAATCTTTTTTTTATAATCTTTGGATTATCATCAGATCTGGTTTTAAATTTTGTATTACCACAAACATCGCAGACACCTTTCTTTTTTGGATTATTATAATTTTTATTATAAGTAGTACCACAATTGCTACAAATATATCTTCCAGATAATCTGTCTATAATTTCATTAATAGATGTATTTATTTCAATAACAGCATCTATTTTTTGATTAAGTTTTTTAGCTTGATTAATGGTTCTAGGAAAACCATCAAATACAAATCCTTTTTTAAAATCAAAATTAGATAATTCTTGTTGAATTAGTTTTAAAATAATTTTATCTGACACTAAACCACCTTTATCCATAATTTTTTTAATATTTTTATCTCCAGTTTTTCTTAATAAATCACTTATACTAATATTCGTATACCCTTTTTTTATTAAAAAATCTATTTGTGTACCTTTACCACTACCAGGTGCACCTAATAATATTAAATTAAATCCTTTGTCTGATTCATAATCAATATCTATTTTTCTTAAAGCTTTTTTACACGGACAGTCATCTGGTACCATACCAATATGCCTAATACCATAATAAATTTTAGAATGCATATATACTTAAATATAATAAAATTTTATCATATTTAAAGCTAAAAATAATAGTAAGATTATTATTAAAATGTCAGAAAATAAAGTAACCGAAAATCAACAAGGTGTATCAGAAGAAAATGTAATCGTTGAGGTACCTTTGTTAAGTAATGGTGATTTTGTATCTTCTCATCAAAAAGAGATTAGTAATATTAAAGATGCTGTAATTAGTATTATTAAATCTTGTAATATTAGTGTAGATGCAAGTACAATCAATACCTATCAAATTCTTAGAATTATTTCAGAAATTAATAAAACTATTAATAAAATGAAAACTTTAAAACAAGAGTTAGCAACAATGGATGCTGATAATAAAGCAGGAATTTTATTTGCTGTAACTACAGAAGTTATTAATAGTCCAGAAGTATCAAATCATTTGTCATCAGCAGTCAAAAGTAAAATTTTAGATTTTACTGAAAATGGTCAAGCAGTTAATGAAATTGCTAACATTGTAGATTGGGTTTCAGATGAAGTTATCGACGGGTATGATATTAATCAAGATGGTGTAGTAACTGAAGCAGAAATTGCTGAATCTTGCAATAAATCTTGTTCTTGCTGTCCTAAGAGTTTTGGTAGCTGTTGGGCTAAATTTTTTATTGGTTTTTTATGTTGCGGATGTGGCAAAAAAGAAATCACTGTAAATAAATAATTATTTATATTTATTATATATTTATTTTTATATGGACTATAAAAATAAATATTTGAAGTATAAAAATAAATATTTAAATTTAAAATTACAAAAAGGTGGTAATCCGTTTAATTTTAATCAACCTGATATTAATAATATTTTAAGTACTTTAGGTCAAGAGGTAGAATATTGTGGACATTTTCAAAATAATGATGGTATATTATTTGTTGTATCAGATCAAACCAATAAGGGTGATTTTGATAATGGTAGAGCTATGTGTTCGTATAATAGTTACAATAATATTGTATGGCATACACATCCTAATACCTCAAAATACTACCCCAGTTTAGAAGATATATTAAAAGTTTTAAAACATGATATTATTTACTTTAGTTATATCTTTACTCAATTTGGTTATTGGACAATGTATTTTGAAGGTGTTTTTGAACATGTAGCTGATCCTAAATTTATAAAGTTCGTGGATGATGTAAACAATAAATTTTATTTTGAATCAGGTAATGGTAGAGAATTTAATCCAGAAGCTATAGAATATTATGTAAATAAATTATCATCAACAATTAAAGGATTTCAAATATCTTTTAATACTTATTAAATAAAAATTGAGAAATAATTTTATATAAGACTAAATATTTTAATCTTATATAAAAAAAATGCCTAATTGGTGTGAATGTTTATTAAATATAACTAGTAATAATTACGATGATTTAGACAAGTTTTACATCGAAAATAGAAATACTAATGATGATATAGAACTTAGTTTCAATAAATCAGTACCTTTACCTCAAGAGGAAGAAGAAGATTGGTATAATTGGCATATCGCTAATTGGGGTACTAAATGGGATCTTTCCAATGATACTTATTTTCATAACATGATAGAAGAAAAAGAATTAGAATATCAATTTAATACAGCATGGGGACCTCCTATTAATTGGTTAGCAACTGTATCAAAAATGTACCCACTATTAACTTTTAGTTTAAAATATGCAGAAAGTGGCTGCAATTTTGCAGGTTTATTAAAAATAAAAGATGGAGAAGAAATTTCACATGATGAATATTCTTATTATTATTATCAATGGATAGAAAATAAAGATGAAATATTAAATGATATTTATTCTGTAGGAAAAGAAATGGTTAAAGGGAAAATAAATGAAGAAATAGATTATCAAAGGAATTTAATTAAATATCATTTACCAGATGAATTAAAAGATCTAATATTAAAATATAATATTAGAGATATTGAAATTAGAGCAGTTAAAGATCTAATTAAAAATAATCCTGATAATTTAAAAGAATTAATGGAAGAAGATTATAATATTTTTGATACTGATATTTTAAGAGATCAAATTTATCATGAATTAAAATAAATAAAAAAATTATTCTATTAAATGAACTAATTTGTTATCAATTTTTAATTTTGAAAATACTAATTTAAATTGTAAATGATTAGCTGTTTTTTTACCACTATCTCCCCCTTTTCTTTGCATAGTAAAAGTATCACCTAATTCGATAACAGTTCCTGATTTTCTAATTTTGAATTGTTGTGTGTTAAGATATTTTATAACCGATTTCATCTTATAAAATATCATCTTATTTCTATTTTTTTCTTTATCATATTCAACTCCTAATAAAACATTCGGTTTATTCTTTTCTTCATATCCTAAAAAAGCATAATCGATTACTTTACTTTTATATTTGTTTAAATCTTTAATTAAATCATCTAATTCATTTTGTTGATAATTATCAATTGTCATTTTGACAACCTCTTTGTTTTTATCACATAAACCATTATCTAGAATAGGTAACATACACATTCTTTCTAATATTTTTTTATGATTTTCTAATTCAGGTATCTTTTCAAAAAAATAAGAAATATAATGTCTATCGATTTGTCCAAATTGATTAATCTTATGTTTTTTTACTTGAATATTTGTTTTTCCATCACTGATATCTGTTTTACTAGTTCCAATATTTTTATAAAAAGTTTCTAAAGGCTTATCTAAAAAATTACTAAAATTAAATTTTAATTCTTCAATCTTATTTAAGTCATTAACAACAAGGTCTTCCTCTTTAAAACCTTCTTTTGCAGTTTTACTAGCAACAATATATTTATTTTGATCATTAATAATTTGATCTTTAGATTGTACATCTAATTCTAAAAATTTAATTCTATTTCTTAATTCCAAGTTTTCTAATTTTAACTCATTATACAAGTTAAAATAATTAGGAGGTGGTTGAATATGACAATTAGATAATTGACTTGCTAAATTATTTACATCAATAAAACTCATTAATTTAATACTATTACATATTATCCTATTTTTAAGTTAAGATAATCAATTTTTTATTAAATCTTTTATTAAAGCTTTTCTTTTAATTGACATTTTAGGTGTTAAATATTTATTCATTATTACAGTTTTAATCTTAATTACTTGAACTATTTTTAAATAAGACTCTATATCTTTATTTAAAATATCTAATAAATTTGAATCAAATGGTTCTTCAACTATAAGAATGTTGTTATCCATATTTTCTCCATAAACTATAAAATTAGTTTTAATGTATTTTTTAAGTTTACCTTCTAATTCACCTACATTAACAAATTTACCATTACTTAACTTGTAGTTTTCACTAATTCTACCAGTCAAGTGTAAATAATTATATTTAATATAACCACTGTCACCAGTTTTGTAAAACTTTTGACCATTTTGATAATGAAATACTTCTTTATTAGCTACAGGATTATTCCAATAACCCTGCATTACATTAGGTCCAGCCACACATACTTCTTTGTTGATTATTTCAACAATAACTTTGTCTAAAATTTTTCCAATTGATTCTATATCTCTTGCATCTTTGTTAGAAAAATGATTTAAGGAAACCATAGGACTAGTTTCAGAACAACCGTAGCCTTCAGAAATTATTATACCATTATTTAAATAGAAATCCCTAGTTGCTTTATCCAATTTAGCTCCACCACAGAATAACGTTATTATATTACCGCCAAATAGATAATTTAATACTAAAGGTAACAAATTATTGATCAATGGTTGATCCAATAATGATAGTTTATTTTTTATTAATTCTAATAATTTAGGAACCACAAATAAAACATCTGGTTTAATTTCTCTAACTTCATTTATAAAATTTTCTTTAGATGAAGCTAAAGCCATTTTATTATCATTTAATAAATTATAATAAAGTTCACAAGTTAATCCGTAAATATGTGCCCATGGTAAAATATTTAAACTAGTATTTTTACTCAAATCGGGGTATCTTTCTTTAATTGAATCCAAATTAGACAAAATATTTTCATGAGATAAAATTACACCTTTAGGTTTACCAGTAGTACCCGACGTGTAGACTAATGTAGATATTTGATTATATTTTAAATCAAAATCTTGCTCTACGTAATTTTGCTCTTCAATTTCTTCTTTAATAATTTTAGTATTTTTTATAGATAAATCTTCATCAGTAATTAAAAGTTTAGGTTGACAATCATCAATAACATGTTGTGAATACGTTAAATCTTGTTGAGGATACATTGGTACCCAAATAGCCCCTTTAGATAAGGTGGCTAAATTCCATGCAATCCATTCTTTAGAATTTCTACCTTTAAAAGCAATTCTATCACCAGGTTTTACCGAATGATCATTTAATATTTGAATACTATTATTCATCATATTATTTAAATATTGTCTAGAGATCCAATTCCACTTATTATTGCATTTGAATGCCAAGAAATCATTATTATTAATTTTAGATTTGAATAATTTTGCTATATTTCTATTGCTCATTAATCTATAAGATATAACAGATTTTTTTAAATATATTCAAAAAAATTGATAGTTTTAGGCCATAAATACTTGAATATAATAAGAAATAACAATAAAAAATAATGATACTTGAATTAATTATAGTACTATTCATATCAATAATTGCTAATGCAATTATTAATCTTCAACTATATATATTAGGAGCTTTACTGCTTTTAATTTTTGAAATTTATATACAATTACAAAAGATTTATGAACCTGTTGTAATTTCAATTGATGGTAATATTGGGTCCGGAAAATCAACTTTGATGAAAATTCTCAAGAACAATTTCAAGGATTATATTTTTGTAGATGAACCAGTTAATAAATGGTTAGCTGCTAAAGATGATGATAATAGAAATCTACTAACAAATTTCTATGAGGATACAAATAGGTGGTCTTATACTTTTCAAAATTATGCATTTATTACCAGAACAAAGAATCTAATGGATGCTATAGAAAAAATTAAACCTAAAACTTTTATGGATTACATAGAAGTATTTTTCAATAGAATTATTTATGGTAAAAAGTTGGTTATTTTCACAGAAAGATGTATTTTGACAGACAGACATGTTTTTGCAGAAATGCTTCATGATTCAAATAATATCAATTCTATGGAATGGACTATGTATTTAGACTGGTATAAAGTTTTTAAAGATTCACTCAGTATTAACAATGTAGTTTATTTGAAAACAGATCCTGACAAGAGTTTTGAAAGAGTAAATAAGAGAGCAAGAGATGAAGAAAAAACAGTTGCTATTGACTATCTTCAATCAGTTCATGATAAACATGAAAAGTGGCTTAAAAATAATTCAACAACACTGGTACTAGATGGTAATCAAGAGTTTGAAGATGACATTACCAAACAGCTACATATTATTACACAAATTAAATCTAAATTACTGATTTAAAATAATTAAAATATTTTTTTATATTAATGAATATAAATAGTCTTTTACAAAAAGTTATAAAATTATTAGGTGAAGGGGCTTCTGAATACACAGATTTTAAATTAGAAGAAACTCCTGAATATCAAGATATTGTTAATTTATGGTATTATCATATTACAGTTAGTAAATCTTACAGAAAACAATACCAAAGACCTGAATATAATAAAGAAATATTAAAACAAATAGTTAAATATAGAAAGTATTATTCTCAAAAAGTAAAATATATCTTTGATAAACATACTTTTTCAAATGAAAATTTATTGTTGTTCTTAATAAAAAACCAAAATAAACTTTTAATATTTATGAAATCAGATGTTAATCCAGAAATTTTCTCAAAAATCTATTTACCTATGGATAAAATTATAAAAATCAATGATAAATTATTAAATATAGATGATAAAACAATTAGATTATTATTTTATAAATGAATTATTTTATTAATTTAATTGACCAAATAATTCCCATTAGAAAAACTGGTGCACAAATTCCTAATGCAATTAAATCATATGTATTCATCCATATTTTATAAACTAAATAAGTAAATACAGGAATTCTTATACCTATATAAATTATTTTTTGCATTGTTAACCAAAAACTTAATTTTTTATTTTTTGGATCTAATTTAAGATAGTGATAAATAAATAAAGCAGGTATATTTGATATTTCTGCAAAAATTAAAACTATATGACCTAAATATAAAAAAGGATTATATTGTACATAAATCATAGTAGCAATATGATGATATATTAAAGCAGCTGTCATAATACTCATATTTTTATAAAAAAGTAAATAAAAAATATCAAATAAATAATGACCAACTGTCATGGCTGTAGCTAATTGATAAATCCATAAAGTATTTGTAAAATAAAAAATAAGATTTAATCCTAAGCATACAAAAAGATGAATACCTGAGGTAAAATTTTGAGCCACTTTATTTTCATAAAATAAGCTTAAGTTTTGAAATATAGCATTATAAAAAAATGCAAATAGAATTATAGCTATCATATATTTTTACTTTATAAAATATTTAAAGTAAAAATAGCATATTTAATTAATTAATGTCACAAGAATCCGAACAAAAAGAAATAGATGATCTTAGAGCCAATTTAAAAGTATTAGCTAGTTTAGAAGCCAATAAAAAAATTATGGCAAAAGACAATATTATTAATATAGAAGCAAGTTCATATATACCAGAATCAATTAAAAGAAGATATAGAGGTGATAGTAGGGAGGTAACTATAAAAAAAATAGATTCATTAATTGTATCAGCTATTATACATACTAATAATAATAAATTTGATTTAAAAGATGATTTAGTACAAGCTAAAAAAGGAATATCAAATTTGGTAGAAACATATTCTGATTGTTCTAAAACTCAAGCAAGACTAAACACTATTTTAGATAAAATTGAATTATTTTCAAAAAATTGAAATTTATATAATATATTTTACTGAACATAATATAAATTTTATAATTAGCTATGAATCAAACTGAAGATTTAACAGATACTAATAACAATGTTATCCAATGTGAAGAAAATTGGACTTGCCAAACATGCACGCTGATAAATACTCCGATAGATACTGAATGCATAGCATGTGGTACATCTAAAACTGGAAATACTGAAAACAGTACGGCTGTATGGTGTTGCAATTACTGCACTACTTTTAACAATGTATCAATAGATGTTTGTGTGAGCTGTGGATTACCTGTGAATCAAGAAGATTTATCACAACCTATGCCCACAACGGATTATTTCAGATCAATAATTCAATCAAGATTAGAAACTTATCATGAAGATCTCTCAAATGAAGAAAAAGCAGAGTGGTTAGCTTTTAGAGGTTCATCTTGTAGATGTACTTCTTGTAAAATTAGTGCAATTAGAAATATTTTTCAATTAAATCAAACTGCAACTACAGATGAACAGAAAGAAATAGCTGGTATTATGATGACTCAAATTCTACCACCATTGATTAATTCTTCATTCAATTCTTCAGATCAGATTCTTCAACTTATAGCTGCTGGAAATAATAGTGCTTTAGAAGATGTTATGAATAGATCTTTAGCAGAATATGAAGGTGATATGATTCCTGCTAATAAAGAAGAAATTGATCACTTGAAAGATATTCAGATTTATGAGGGATGTCTAGATAATTATCATAATCAGAATACTTGTGTTGTTTGTATGGAAGAATTTAACTTGAAAGATACTCTTTGTTGCATTACTGAAATGCCTTGTGGGCATATTTTTCATAAATCATGCTTGACTACTTGGTTGAAAGAAAGTGATGCATCGTGTCCTATTTGCAAACATAGAATCAATAAGAGATTAGATTTAATAAAGAAAGATGACGAAGAACAATATCAAGAAGAAGATGAAGACGATGATCTACCTAATCTAGTTGACAATAATTCATATTTTGAAGATCAAGAAGATGTAGTAAAAGATCAAGAAAATGTAGTAAAAGATCAAGAAGATGTAGTAAAAGATCAAGAAGATGTAGTAAAAGATCAAGAAAATGTAGTGAAAGATCAAGAGGATATAGTGAAAGATCAAGAAGATTTTCACGAGGAAATAATTGATGTTGTTGACTTGTTTGAAAATCCTTAAATTAGGATGCTTGTTTATTTATTTTTTATATCATTTATAATGATAAAACATTTAAGTATAAATATTACTTTTAATAAATAAATGGGAAAATCAAAATGGGGGATCGGTGGAAATGAAATACATTCAGATGATATTTTTATGATCAAGAAGATTAAAATGTCCTATTTAATTAAAGAGTATAAATTAGGTAATATAATTATTCCTCAATTCCAAAGAGAAGTTGATCAAGGAAAAATTTTAAAAATTTATAAAAATCAAAAAAAATATAAAAAAAAGATGCAAAACTGGATATTACAACAAGGTGTTTTAACTATTTGTGTTTTAGAGATAAGTGAAACAAATTACAAATTGTATTTAATTGATGGTCAACACAGATTATTAGCAATGGAATTATTAGAAAAAAAAGATATTATTACAGATGATGAAGTATTAATTCAAATGAAAAAATGTATCAGTATAAAAGAAATGAAAATATATTTTAAAACTTTAAATATTAATAGCAAGATTGAAATTCAATATCAATGTTTAGAAAATGAATTTTACGAAGCTTTGATAAATAATTTTAAATCAAAACTGAAATCATTATTTCCTAATGGTTTTAGTAGAACTAAAAATATTACAAAAACTAATCAATTTCATCATATTGATCAATTTATAGAATTATTTTCCTTAAAAAAATTAAAAAATACAGAATATGTAGATGATATAAATTTAGATGTTGATTTATTATTAGAAAAATTAATAAAAATAAATTTAGAAATTAAAGATAAATACGATGAGTTAAAAAAAAATGATGACATTGATAATTATTTATACAAGTCAACATTAACAAAATTAAAAAAGTCAGGATTATATTTATCTTTAAAAAATGTAAATTTCATCGATTATTTGATTAGTAATAAAGAAGAAATAATTATCAAACCTCAGAAGAAAAAGAAAAGATCTATTCCTAAAAAGATTAGAATAAAATTATGGGAAAGAAAATTTGATGATTCAGCTAAAGGTAATTGTTTTTGTTGTAATGATATTATAGATAAAACTGAGTTTCATGCTGGCCACATAATATCAGAATATGAAGGTGGAGATATATCATTAGAAAATTTAGAACCTATTTGTAAAAGTTGTAATTCTAGTATGGGAATCAGGAATATGTATGAATTTAAAAATAAATATTATGATAAAATAGAAAATGTATAAAAATATTTTATTATAAAAAAGTGTATATAATAAAATATTACGAGTATTAATTGTTCTAAAGTATTTTTATTTACTTTAATCCCTTAATAACTCAATAGATAAAAAAGGTTATTATTATCACCTGTACAAATAATTTATGGGATATGTAAAACCATAGCAATAGTTAGTTTATCCCCTGTTAATAACTTGATAATTTAATTTACATTCTCCTAATTCTTTGTTAAGTAAATCAATCAAAAAATTTGCATCAAATTTTTTACAGGAATATAAATCAAAAGAAAAATAATTATCTTCTGGAAATGTGTGCATAGATACATGACTTTCAGCTATAATTCCAAAGACAGAATATCCTCCTATTTGATTATTTTTATTATTTTTTAATTTATTAAAACATTTAGTTTGTATATATTCTGTTTTATTAGTAAATTCTTGATATTCAAAGGGTTTTATTCCATTAAAATTTTCATAAGCCGGGAAATCTACTAATATTAGAGGCATTAATAAATTTAATTCTAATTTTTGAATTATTAAATTTATTAATTTTAAACCATTATTTGCTTGTTCTAATAAATTTTTATTATCTATTTTACAATCAATTATAATATGTAATCCTTCTAAAGAATTCATTTAAAAATTATAAATAAATTAATTTTTTTAATTTATCTCCTAGTTTTTTTATTTTTCTAATTATATAATAATATGCGTGTTATTTATTTATATTTACTACTTATATTAATATGGTTTTTCTACAAACTCTATAAAGATTCAAAATACAATAATCAAAAAGAAGAATTTATGCCTTTAGAAGAAAAAAAATATCCATTAGCTTATCAACAAAGACCATATCAAGATTTGGAATATACTAAAAATTTAGATAAACCAATGCCAGATTCAGTATGTTGTAAGATTAGTAGAAAATTAGATACAGGAAATGGAGAATGGTTTTATGATCATGAAAAATTAAAAGGTGAAGCATGTAAACCTTATAATGAAAATTATCCTGAAATAAATAAGGTTGAGTATTATTATCTAGGAAATAATAATTGGGACACTATGGATAAATGTTCTAATAAGTATGTTACTGATAAAAAACAACCATTTTTAGGATCATGTAGAAATTTAAATTTCGAATGCTTAGATTTTATTGATAAAGGAACTTGTGATAAGTATAGTGGTTATACTTGGTCTCACAAAACTTGTATGGAAAATATAGATTTTCCTATAACTTATAAAGAATATGATCATTATTTATTAAATGAATAAATCACTTACTACTTTTTTTCTTTTTTTTATTTAATACTTGTATTTCATGTCTATTATATAATTCTTCAAATACTTTTTTTAGTAAAGTAACTTTAAAACTTCTACTAGATTTAATAGAAGATTTATCTTTTTTTGTTAATTGACAATAAAGCTCTTCTAATTTTGGATAATCTAAATTATGATGAAAATCCATAGTATCAATTAGGTGATGTCTTTTAAAATCAATATAGATTTTTTTTCTTAAACATTCAGCTTGAATTGTTCTCAAATGAAAAATAATATTATGAGATACCACAACATCTACATCTCTCAAATCCGTTTTTAATTCATCTAATACATCAGATAATTCAATACCTTTCTTATTAGCCTTTTTATTATCTATCATATGAACAGCTGTTGATTCTATAGGAATTCTATAATCTTCTGGGATTATTATAAATTTCTTTTTTTCTTCAATAACAATTTCTTTGGTTTCAGAATCTCTATAACCTAACTGATAATATAATCCAACTAATCTAGCCCATGTATGCAGATTTTTTGCATCAACAGTTGAATATTCCATTTTTTTATGAAGACCAGTTGTATCAGTGTAAATAAATGCAATTCTTTTTTTTGTCATTATTTTAGTATACCTTATTCACATTTTATATATATTAATGAATAATTAATCAATTTTTTACATAAAAATTGATTATTATTTCTAATAGAAATTTATTTATTATTGAATTTAAAAAAAATGAATCCGAATGAAGAAGAAAAGTTTAATCAGCTTTATATGAAAGCTATGGAAGAAAGACCCGAACAATTTGTTTCACCTTCGATGCCTTATGTAAAATGTAAAGTTAATGGGATAGAAGTTTTGGCTCTAATTGATTCTGGATCAATGATTACATGTACTAACTTAGATTTAGCCGAAAGATGTGGTTTTGTAGATGAGATAGATACCAGAGTGAAAATTCCAGTAGTAGGGGTTGGAAATAAAGTATCTATTGGGCAAAATTATGGTGTAAATATTCAATTTGATGATAATGAAATCATAATCCCAATAACAATTATAGATATATCATTATTTGATTGTGATTTGATAATTGGTCTAGATCTATTTAATAGTTACAGAGCTAATATAAATTTTCAAGAAAATAAATTAATTTTAAATTCAGTTAATTCAATTATAAAAGTAGATCTTTTAGATGAAACTCAAAAAAATAAATTTGTTCAAATTAAAAGATTAATTGAAATATCAAATAATAGATTACAAGAAGAAGAAGCTGTTGCATATTTAGAAAAAAATAATAATAATTTTGATACAACTGTAAATGAAATTATCAGTTTACTATAATTTCTGACATCGTAAATGAAATTATCAGTTTACTATAATTTCTGACATCGTAAATGAAATTATTGTAATACTTTCATAATAGTTTTTACATATTGTTTATTTTCTAATATTGGTTTTTGTGTAATTAAATATTTTCTAGTATCATCTATAGGTTGATAATAACAAATTTCTGTATCTTGTAAATGTTGATTAAAGCAATTATAATCTAATGTTTGTATTTTACCATTATAAACTTGGAAATTATTCTTTTCTGGAATATCAGCTAAAGATCCAAAGATTGTTTTCAATAATCCTGCATCACAATCTGTATTAGTTATTCTGATTGGGAAAACAATTACTAAAGTATCATAAATATTATCATCATTTTTATGTATTAAATGAATTTCTAAATCAAATGGTTGTCCTAATGTTACTAATCTTTCAGATTTAATTACTCTTAATTCGTATAAATTATATCTGTTATTATTAAATTTAAATCTAAATCTAGAAGGATGTGTAATAATTTGTAGAAGTGAATTTTTTTTATTAGTAATATGATTTGTATTAACTTTATATCTAATCATCAATGGTTCATTAATTACTGTTAACTTTGTAATTTCTACAGAATTTGATATTTCTTCTTGATCCGTTAATGAAGTAAGATCTTCTGCTAAATTATTCATAGACTCTTTAATTTCTGAATTTTTTATCCATAATTTATAAAGTAAATAGATTGCTATAATAGTTAATATTAATAAGCAATAATTTTTTATCATTATAATAAAATTAACAAAAAAAAAATTATAATAAAAAAATATTAATTTAATTAATGGAAGAAAATATTGATACAACTTGTTTAATTTGTATGGAAGACAACATGAGTAATGATTCCATATTAGTATCTTCATCAAGTTGTAAATGTAGCAAATTTTACCATATGCAATGTTTTTTAGAATGGTATCAAAACGAGAGAAAATGTTTAATTTGTCATAAAAGTTTACCGAAGTCGCAGATTAGTATTTTTATTTATAATATAGAATCTAATGATTGGGAAAGTATTACCTTAGAATCAATAATGAAACTATTTAATATATCTAGACAAAACAATTATCAAACATTAGTAAATATTAATGAAGAAGATTTAGAATTATTAGATGGTGATACAATTAGTGATACTAGTCAAGATATTGAAAGATACGAAATGCTTATAGAAAATAGATGGCAGTCTTTTATTGCTTATATATGTAGAATGATTCTTATTTTAATTTTATTTTTTGTATGTTTATTAGTAATTTATTATTTTTTTTATGGTTTAATTTAAAAAATTATTTAGATAGTGATTGGTTAATAAGAACACAAAACTGTCAATGTTAAAATGTTTTTTAAATTAGTATAAGGAGTATAGAGAGAGTGTCCTATATACCATAACGTAGCTACCGACGAAAGTTGGCAAGTAATAAATGGAAAATGTTACCATTTAATTTTGTAATAGATATGGTATCAGATAATGATTTTTTTAATACTGTAATTGATATAAATACGAATCAAAATCAAGATTTTCTATATTTTACAATATTATTCTATCTTTAATTTTAGCCAATATCTTTAATTCTACCATCAACTTCTTGCCATACACCTCTACAAGGTTTTCTACATTTTAAAACTCTATTATCTGTAGTAATTGCCCAGTTATATTTTTTACCTGCTGCTGCAGAAACATATTTGATTTCTCCTCCCATTTTTTGCCAATTGCCATTACAAGGTATTGAGCATTTATAAGCATTATTTGATAAGTCAGTACCCCATAATTCATTATCATCATTATCTATTTGTTTTACATTACCTTTTATTTGAGTACATTTATAAATTTCACTTTGAGTATTAACTCCATAAAATGATCCATAATCTTTAGAAGCAGAAACATTGGTAAATTGAGTAGCTTTAGTAAAAGGCATAGATCCATCATTTGGAGCTTTATGAATATAACCATTTGGATCAACTCCCCAAACATATTCACCTTTAGAACTAATTTGATTTAATCTAACATCTTTATCAGGTTGTTCAAAATTAGCAGTAGCACAATCTTTATTACATTTATAAACTTGATTATCTGTAGATATTGCCCAAATATTTCCAATACCTGATGATGTTATACTTTTCATATCATTAGTTATACTTACCCAATTTTTACCATTTATCTCATCTCTTAATGCTAATTGATTTCTGTCATTTATACACCATATATATTTATTATCATCTGCTCTTTGATAAGAGATGTTTTGCAAACCTTCAACAACTTTTTTATTATTTTTAAAATAATATCCTTGAATGGAAAACATAATTAATATTATTTAGATAAAAATATTATTTAAAAAGTAAAATATACACTAGATTAATGAATAAATCAGTAAATTTCTTAATCAAAAATTTATATAATTTGATTTATAATCAAAATAATAAATTTATTAATGGATTTTTAACAGCTATTATCCTTCAAAATTTATTAATTCTTATCAAAAATCAAAGTAATAGGATAAATTTAATAGATATTTTTAGATTAATCCCATCGATAGATAAAAAAGTAAAAGATAAATTAAAAGAAACACAAGAAACTATTCAAGATGATATCAATAAAGTAGATACCGAATATGAGATAGTCAATAAATTAGAAGATTCAAAAACAGTAAATCAAATTTTAAATAAAATAGATACTATGAAAACTATTGAATGGCAAGATGGTAAAATTTCTGGAATAGTTTATCATGGAGAAGATAAATATAGAGATTTTTTATTAACTATTTTTAAAAAATATGCTTGGAGTAATCCATTGCATCCAGATCTTTTCCCAGAAATAAGAAATATGGAGATTGATATAATTAACATGACAATTGACATGTTTAAAGGTGACAAAAATTGTTGTGGAAATGTTACTTATGGTGGTACAGAGAGTATTTTGCTAGCTTGTAAAACTTATAGAGATTGGGCTTTTCAAAAAAAAGGTATTAGCAAACCTAATATTGTTATTTTAGAATCTGGTCATGCTGCATTCAATAAAGCCGGAGATTATTTTGGAATAGAAATTAGAACTGTACCGATTGATTTAGATTTAGGTACTGCGACAATGGAAAGAATAAAAGAATATGTAGATTGGAATACAATTTGTTTAGTTGGATCAGCTCCATCATATGCTCATGGAATAATTGATGATATTTATATGATAGCAGAATATGCTGATTCAAAAAATATAGGATTTCATTTAGATTGTTGTATGGGTGGATTTTTGGTACCATTTTTATATGATAAAGTTGGTTTTAATTTAAAAGGAGTAACTTCAATATCAGCTGATACTCATAAATATGGATATACTTTCAAAGGATCATCCGTAATTTTATATAAGAATATGGAATTAAAGAATTTTCAACATTTCAGTAAAGTAGATTGGAATGGTGGAATCTATGCTACTCCTACATTAATGGGATCTAAATCTGGAGCTTTGATAGCAACAACTTGGGCTGCTATGATGTATCATGGTAAAAATAAATATACTCAAATTGCAGAACAAATACAAAAAATAACTTTGGATATTATTAATAAAACTGGAAAAATTGATGGTATCAAAATAATAGGACAGCCTTATTTAAATATCGTAGCTTATCAATCCGATGGAGTAGATATTTATCAAGTAGCATCCAAAATGAAAGAAAAAGGTTGGGATTTAAGCATAATGCAAAATCCTCCAAGTTTTCATATTTGTATTACTAAATTACATATTAATAATGATTTAGTCGATAATTTTACAGATTCATTAAAAAAATCAGTAATTTTAGTTAAGGAAGATGATAATCCAGAATTAAAAGGTACTGTAGCAATTTATGGCATGGCGTCAACAATTAATCAACCATCATTAGTACAAGAAGTTACAAATTCATATTTAAATTTACTATCTAAAAAAGAAATTGTTTAATATATATAAATATAGTAGACTTTAATAATTTAGTATCAATTAAATCCATAAATTATTTAAGGAATATAAATCAACTATTTCATTTTTAAAATTATTAAAACCAATTAATTCTGAAAAATGATTATTTAAAGTTGTAAATAAATTTTTATATTTTATATTATTTGAAGATAAATATTCTTTCAAAACTTTATTTTCAAATAGTAATTTAGTCCCTACATCAGAATTTTCCCATTCTATATCATATCTTTTATCAATTAAAATAAAACCATAATTCTGTTTATTTTCATAATTACTTCCTACAAATAAAATATCTCCAGTATTTAAATTATTATTAACTTTAATATAGTTTTTTATTCTTTTATTAAATAAGTATGAATTTAATGTGACATATTTATCTCTTTTATAATTTTCGTCCATTAATTCAGCAATATCGTAAAAATTAGCATTTATCATAATATATTGTTATTTTTAGTATAAAATCCTTATATTTTATAATTTAATCAATTTTTATTGCTTAAATTAAATTTGTTTATATTTCTTTGGATACCCTATTGATAATATTCTGGATCTTCAATATGTAATTTCCTAATTCTAGACATAATTATTTTTATCATATTATTTACCATTTCTGCTCTAGTTCGTTCTATTTTCTCATTTATATTTTGTTTTTTTGTAAATTGTCTAACTATTTTAATAGAGTTATCGGTTGCTTCAGATCCACTGTTAACATAAAAAATGTATCTAATCCAGATGGCATTATTGATACAAGTTTTTCTGTTAACAGTGGATGTGAATGTCCTGTACTTAATGCACCTATTCCGGAAGTCATATCTAAGTATTTTTTATTATGAATGTCGGTAACCCAACATCCTTTTCCAGATTGAACTATTATGTTATTAAGTTTTTTGATAACTTTTGGGATATGATTATATATTTTAAAAGACATTTGAATTATATATGATTCATTAATTATATCCTTTTTAAATAAAACAATTAATTATATCTTTTTAAATATATGGATATACACCATATAATTGTGATAATAAAACCCCATCACCATTTTCTATCTTTATTTTTGCATATCCATTATATCCCCATGAAGTTCCCCAACTATTTTGAATTATCCAATAACTACCATTTTGGTATTCGGAATATCCTGTCAAAAGAACAGCATGATTAATTCTAGAAGTATTTCTATTTTCAATATCAATTACACCTTCTTTATAAAATCTAAATTCTAAAGGACTAGCATCTAAAGCTATACATATAGGTCCTTCTTTTAAAGATGCTTTCAAATCTATTACCGATCTGGGAATAGTAAATTTATAATCTTTTACGAATGATCCTAACACTTTGGTAAAATTTTGTGATTCTGTATTATTTAAATTACAATTATATAAGCAATGACCATTTTTCGCAGTATAATTATATTCTTGATTAGAAGTTAAACCATAATTTTCAATACAATAATCAAAAGCTAAATGCATTAATCCACCATTACATCCATAATTTTGTTTTGAACAATCAACTAATTCTTGCTCAGATAATCTGTCTACTTTGTAATTATTAATTCTCATTTTAGCTTCAAGAGCTCCAGTTGTAGAAAATGCCCAACAAGACCCACATCTACCTTGATTTTTTACATGAGATAAAATTGATTGATTCCAAATTAATTCAGGTAATAAATTTCTATATTTATCTATATAATATTGTGGATCTTGAATAATTTGCTTAATACCAATAACATCATTTTTAAAAATATCAATATCTTTGATTTCATTATACATTAAATCATCTGCATTATTCATATCAATTGTATCAGCAAATTGATTTAATCCTAATTTAAAAGAATTATTAGCAGAATTAAAGTCTTGAATTAGTCTATAATTATTTTCAAATATTTTGTAATTTTCTAATCTTTCTTCAATTAATTTATTATTAACATTTCCAAAAAAATTTAAAGAAAATATTTTATTATCAATTTTAATTATATCATAATCATTAAGAAATTGATAATATTCTTTGACTAAAGTAAATTTAGAATCAGATGATTCATATTTAGTATTTATTTTAAAAAAATTTAGAACCGGTTTATTAAAAAAAAATGCATTGGCAAAACCAAAGAATAATATTAAAGAGTTGAATTTTATCATTTTATTTCTAAAATATTCATTTATTTTTTAAGCAATTTTTTTCTGAACTTAAAGTAATGTTTGGTTGGTTAAGAGCCTTATTTATGTATTTAGTTATTGGATCAACATTTATTTTTACTTATTTTTCTTTTAGATTTTTATCAATTACTAAAAACAAAAATAATTTAGAGTTGAAAAGAAATATATTTACAAATATTTTTTTATTTTTATTCAAATTAATATTTTGGATTCAAATAGATATTGAAAATCAACAAAAAATTATAGATTTGAAGAAGGAGAAATATTTATTTTTATGTAATCATATTAGTTTTATGGATTTATTTTTATTAATATTCTTATCTAGTAAATTTAAAAATAAACATCTTTGTAAATTTGTAGGTATGCAACAAATTTTTGACTGGTTATTTGTAGGATATGTTTTAAAAGAATTAGGTATGATTCCAATTAAAATGTTACCCAACAAAAATAATCAAAATCAATATTGTGAAGAAAGTAAAAAACTTTTAAAAGAACGATGTAAACAAGAATTAATTAATGGTAATAGTATATTTATGTTTCCAGAAGGTAGACTTAATGATAACCCTTTAAAATTAAATAAGATTCATTCTGGTGCATATTATTTAAGTCAAGAAACAAATACACCTATAAAAATTATTGGTTTAAAAAATGTAGATAAAATATGGAAAAGATATAAACATCCTACAGGTTCAGGTAAAATAAATATAAAAATTTTTGATAAGAATTATAATTTTAAAGATAATAATGAATTTAAAAATGAATTCAAAAGAATAATTGAATATTGGGTAAAAAATATTTAATTTAACTGTAAATTTTTATTATATAATTATAATTATATAAATGAATCATTTAATATTTAATGATAAAGAAATCAATAAAGTAACATTATTTGAATATTATAGTCATTTACTTTATTTTTATATTTCATTTATCTTCATTTTAATTCAATATAAATTTAAATCATTAGAACAAAATAGTATTGCTTTTTTTAACTTATTAAAATTGGGTGGACCATTGTTTGTAAAAATTGGACAAAATATAGCAAATAAAAAAAATATAAATCCGATTTTGAAGAAATATTTATTGAATTTACAATGCAAAAACTTTAATGATAAAATTATTACATCCGAATATATAAAACGAAATTATTTAATGGAATCTATAGAAAAAGAACCAATAGCATCGGGCTCAATCGCATCTATATATAAAATAAAATATCAAAATCAAAATTGCATTATCAAAGTTTTACATAAAAATATTAGAAAAGAAACAATAAAAAGTATTAATTTGTTTGAAAATTTAAAAATGTGGTTAAATAACAATGATTTTTTTAATTATTTTAATCATATTGTAAAGTTAGAACAAATTTATCAGGAGTTATTAAATCAAACTGATTTAAGAAATGAAGTAGACAATTTATTTGAAATTAAAAATAATTTTGCAAATAAAGATTTTTCAAGTTTAGTTATATTCCCTCATGTCTTGTATTATGATGAAGATGTTATAATAGAATCTTTTTTAGATGGTTATGAAATTTTTGATTTTTTAAAATTATATCCTGATAGAAAAGAAGAAGCTTCGCATTTAATACATTGTGTTTTTTATAAAATGTTTTTTGATAATTGTATCCATGCAGATATGCATTTTTCAAATGTTAGATTTAAATTAGAAGATAATATTGTTAAGATTGTATTATATGATTTTGGTTTGGTATCTAGAATTAGTGATTTAGAAGATTATAAAACTTTTATAAATGTTTATAAAAAAAACATTTTTAGTCCAGATGTTAATAAATTTAAGGATATGATGGTTAAATTTAATTGTAATCAAAAAGCTGATACTGACAAATTTATATTTGAATTAGATCAATATTATAAGGATAATAATATAATAGAATCTATTGAAGAAATGAATAAAGGTATTAAAAAAAGTTCAAATTATAAGAGTACAACTGACATTATTAAGGGAGGTTTAGATTTAGCCAGTAAAAATAATATGATATTTAATGATTATGCTTTTAATATATGTAACGGATTTATTTTATTAGATGATTATAATGTTGAAATTTCTGATAATAATTCATTATTAAGAGAAAGATATGAATATGCTAATAAAAATGGTTTTATTAAAGATATGTCTGAAAGTTCTAGAAATTTATTTAAGAAAAAACAGTAAAATATGATAATTTTGAAAGTATAGATAACAGTAATATTCAAAAAATTATAATATGAATAAAATTATTTATTTAAATAATATTATTTATAAAAGGGGGTAGATTTAATACATCTACCATAAAAAATAAAATATTAATATAAACTAGAATGAGTACAATTATAAAATTTATTAATAATGGTGTTCTAGTTGGATGTGGAGGATCAGGATCCTCTGGATCCTCTGAATCTGGATCCTCTGGATCTGGATCCTCTGAATCTGGATCCTCTGGATCTGGACAAGATTCATCAAATAAAATTTTAGATTATAATTCCAAAATATATTTTGAAGGTGATTCTTTAATAATTACAATTATATTTTCAGAAATTATTATTTTAGAATCAGGATCACCTTTTTTATCATTAAATAATGAATTTATATTAAATTATGAATATGGAAGTGGTACTAAAGAATTCATTTTTAAAATAGATAATTTATCTTTTCAAGATAATATTTATGATATTGAATTAGAATATTTTAACAATGATGCTGTTTTAAAAAAAGGAAATGAAAATTTTAATTTTACTTTAGAAAAACAATTAATAAATATTGTTTTATTTAAAAATTATTCTCAATCTACTGAATTTAATAATAATCAGGGTTTGGTGTTACACAAAGCTTTATTTTCTTATCAAAATGATAATTTCGGTGAAAAAATTAAAGTAGGTGTTGTTGATTCTGGTTTAGATAGAAATCATTCAGATTTTAGAGCAAAAGTAATAGATGGTCAAGATTACGGTGATGAAAAATATTATATAACAGAAGTTGGAACACATGGTTCTCATGTTGGAGGTATTATTTCTGCAAATTATGATCAAAAAAATGTTAGTAAAAATATTCATGGTTATTCATATTTATCAATGTTAATTGATTTTCGAGTTTTTAATAATTCTGGATATTGGACTGCATCTAATTATGACATGAAAATGTTACCTCAAAAAGCTATTGAAAAAGGTACAAATATTCTAAATAACAGTTGGGGATATGTAGGTCACTATATAGATGGTAGAAAATATTATAGAGAAAAATGGTCAGACTATAATATAAATTCATTTTTATCAAATGATGAAGTTTATGGATATCTAAATCAAGGTTTGCAAAATAGTTTAGTAAACGTTTTTGCATCAGGTAATGATTCATATACTAATCCAGGAATTATGCCTGGATTACCTGTAATACATCCTCAATTAAAAGATATTTGGATCTGTGTAATATCATGTGATCAAGATGGAAAAGAAGCTTATTATTCTAATAGAGCTGGAATAGCAAATTTATGGTCTATTACAGGACATGGTGGAGATTATTATACTGATGGAGGTGTTTTATCTGTTCAATCTAACGGTTCCTATGTTAAAATGCAAGGTACTAGTATGGCTTGTCCTACAATTACCGGAGGTTTAGCATTAATAATGAATAAATTTTTAAATAATCTATCTTATCCAAATATGACTCCACAATTATGTATTGATAGATTATTTCAAACTGCAGATTATGATGGACTTAAAGCAGGTATTAGTGATTCTAATGATATATTAGTCAAAGAATATAATAGAAGTAAATTTACATCATATAAAGATGCATCTGAGTTAACACAAGATCAAAAACAAAAAATTTTTGGTTATGGTAAAATGAATTTAGAAGAAGCATTACAAGATATGGATTCACAACAGTTTCAAGATTTATTAGATTTTTCTGATGATAGAGACTCTCAAATTGCAAATCTATCTGCTAATTTTAAATCTACAACTAATAAATTTATAAATTCTGTAGATAAAGAAAGAATTTTATTATGAAATAATTTAAAAAAAAAAATATACTATTTATTATATGTCCTATAGAAGTCTCGAGGTTAAAATCGGTCTAGATTTAGGTATTCCAATGTGGAGTGCATTGACTTTTGAAGAAAAAAATAATATATTGGAATTAAAAGATAATGATCAAGAAAATAAATTGGACAATAAAATAATTAAAATCCCAAAATATTATCAAGTTAATTTTACAGAATACAAAGGAGTAATTTTATTAAATGTAATTTATTATAACCCATTTTCAAATTTACTAATTAGTGGTAGAAAAGCAATATATACATTAAATACAAAAACTAATAGACCTACTGGCAAATCCAGAATTAGAAAAAAATTATCAAATGATACTTTAGAATTAATTCATGGATACTTAAAATTGAGAGAAGATGTTTTAAATGAATATAACTGAATCAGAATAATAAGTTTTAAGAATCAGAATAATAAGTTTTAAGAATCAGAATAATAAGTTTTAAGAATCAGAATAATAAGTTTTGAGTAAATCATTTCTTATTTTAATATTAAGATTTTTTTTATTAGAAAAATTTTTAAAGATTTTTAGCTTTGCATTTTGATAATTATTAAATACTTTTAAGGTAGCTGTATTTGGATTACTTAAATATGAATATTTTAAGGATTTTAAATTAATTATCATAGCTGCAATAAAATTAAGATGTCTGAAAGCTAGTTGATGATATTTTAAAAAAAGACTATTAACAAGTTTTATTTTATGAATTGTTTCTAAATCTAAAAAAATCATAATATTTAATATACACTGATAATTTAAATCATAAATTTTCATTATAATTTAAATTATAAAATAATTTGATTAATATTTATTACACACCAATTATAATCATTTAAAGTTAGACATCTTTCCCAATCCCAAATATCTATTCTATCATTATTTTTATATCTAACTCTAACTTTTTCTTTCATTGGTCTTTTATCCCATAATTCAAAATTTTAGGGTCCTAATCCACCTGTAATTAATTCTTGGTGTATTATTTTTTTATTCCACAATCCTAAAAAATTACTATTTGTTTTTACCATACCATATTCTGTTTTTGTATCCAATATTTTAACTTGTAATTAATATTATTTTTTTGGTTTAAATAATTTAAAGCTAATGATAAACTAGGGACTGTAAAATCATATTCTGTAAAATCTACTTTATTTTCCCAAGCATTTTGAATCGTTTTATATCCTATAATTGCACCTTCTTTAAATTCTTCGTTGCAAAAATCAAAATAAATAGAATCATTAGATTTATTTAATTTTATTAATTCTTTTTGTGGTAACCATCCCCATTGATTATAAATAATTTTTGGATTAAATTCAAATGAATGAATTAAAGGCCATATAAATTTTTTAATCATTTATAGATGACTTAGGAAAAAAAATATTTATAGTATAATAAATGAATATTCCTATAATAGATATAAGTTCTTTAGTTAATAAATCTGATAATCAATTTTCTAAATCTGATAATCAATTTTCTAAATCTGATAATCAATATTCTAAAGAAGTTAATAAAACGGAAACAATAAATCAAATAAAACACGCCTGTCAAAATATAGGGTTTTTTATGATAAAAAATCATGGTATTCCTAAAGATATAATTGATAATATATGGTTATCTTCATCTAATTTTTTTGACCAAGATTTATCTTATAAAAACCAATTTTTCTCTGAAGATCAAGAAAAGTATCCATTTGGATACATGGGTATTGGTTATGAATTATTAAGTGCATCACAAAATAATAATTTAAAATTAACTCCAGATTTAAAAGAATCATTTTCTATAAGTTTATCAAAAGTGGATAAATGGCCAGATGAACCAAACAATTTACAAGAATCATGGACTAATTATTTTAATTCTATGACTAATTTAACAAATTTACTTTTAGAAGCTTTTGCTATTTCCCTTAATAAAGATAAATATTTTTTTAAAAAATATACAAATAATCACGCATCAGCTTTAAGAGCTTTAAATTATCCTATATTTTCAAATAATCAAATTAAAAAAGATAGAAATCAATTAAGAGCATCTCCTCATACTGATTATGGAACTATAACTATTTTAAAAGCAGATCAACCTGGTTTGCAAGTTTTTTCTAAAGATAAAGAATGGATTACTGTACCAATTATTGAAGATACTTTTATTGTAAATATTGGTGATATGATGCAAAGATGGACAAATGATAAATGGAAATCTACTTTACATCAAGTAATAAATATTAACACAGATAAAGTAAGAAGACAATCAATTGCCTTTTTTCATAATCCAAATAATGATGCTATTATAGAATCTATAATAGATGATGAAGAACCAAAATATTTACCAATTGTTTCTAAACAATTTCTTATGCAGAAACATTTGTTAACATTAAAGAAATAATTTTACTTATTTTCTTCTTTTTTGTTTTAAAATATCAGTACATTGACAGATGTTTTAAATAAAGTTTTAAGATGTTGTCCACAACGTTTGAAACTTCGTTTCTTACACTTGTCACAAGTATTAGGTCTACACATTTTCATATAAATATATAAATTAAATTATTTTCCACCATTTGTCTCTAAAATTTATTTATAATATTATAATGAATATTAATTTTAATAATAAGAATGTAATTATTCGAGTTGATTTTAACGTCCCAATAAAAAATAATAAAATAGAAAATACATTAAGAATTGATAAAGCTATGAATACCATAGAAAGATGTATTAAAGATGATCCTAAACGTATTGTAATAATTTCTCATTTAGGTAGACCGAATGGTAAGTATGTCAAAGATTTATCCTTAAAAATCGTGTTACCTTATTTAGAATTAAGATTAGGTAGAAGAGTTGGATTTGGTGAATTAGAAGATATTAACAATATTAGTTACAAGGTAATTTTGATGGAAAATATAAGATTTTATCCTGAAGAAGAATCTAAAGAAATAACATCTCAAGTTTTAGAATTTAGAAAAAAATTAACTGAATTAGGAGATATATTTATTAATGATGCATTTGGTTGTTGTCATAGAGCTCATAGTTCTATTGTAGGTATAAATTCCCATGTAAAGATTCAAGGATATTTAGTTAAAAATGAAGTTTTCTATTTAAAAGAAAGTTTTGAAAATGGTAAAAAACCTATTTTAGCTATGGTAGGAGGATCGAAAGTAAATGATAAAATAAAACTTTTAGAAAATTTAATTAAAAAGGTAGATCATTTAATAATTGGAGGTGGTATGGCTTTTACCTTTTTAAAATACTATGGATTAGAAATAGGTTCATCTTTATTTGACCAAGAAGGTTTTGAATTAGTAGAACAAATTATCGATTCAGCTAATCAAAATAAGGTAAAAATACATTTACCAATTGATTTTAAAATTGCAGATAAATTTGATAATTTAGCTAGAACAAAAATTCAAAATATTTCTGAAGGAATACCAGAAGGTTGGATGGGTTTAGATATAGGTCCTTTATCAATTGAAAAGTTTATTAATATAATATATCTATCTAAAACAATTGTCTGGAATGGTCCAATGGGTGTATTTGAATTTAATAATTTTGCAAACGGTTCCTATCAAATTGCAGAAGAAATGATAACAGCTAGACACAATGGTGCAATCACTATAATAGGAGGCGGTGATACCGCTTCTTGTGTTACTAAATTTGGTATGCAAGAAGAATTTAATCATTTAAGTACTGGTGGTGGTGTTAGTTTAGAATTATTAGAAGGTAAAGAATTACCGGGATTAAAAATATTAGAAAATAAAAAAATTGATATTTTTAGTGTATAATATTTGTAAAGATATTAACCCTAACAAATAATTATGATGAAACTAATTAATTTAACTCTAATAATAATGGCTACCTTTAGCCAAGTATCAGAAGCTATGCCTTATGATATAGTACCCGAAGGATTCAGAGGAATTTATTACAGATTTGGAGGAAATCTATTAGATTCTATTACAACACCTGGTGTTTATTTTAAGTTTCCTTGGCCTATTACTATGGCAAGTGAGATTCAAGTAACCCCCCAAACTGATGTTATTAACAACGTTAAATGTGGAGCTGGTGATGGAACTTTAATGACATTTGAAACTGTAGATGTAGGAAATCATTTAAATCCAGATTATGTTTATAAAACAGTAAAAAGATTTGGTGAAAATTATGATTCTTATCTAATTAAAGATAAGATCAGACATCAGATTAATGTAATTTGTTCTAGTATGAATTCTCAAGAAATTTATATTGAAAAATTTGATCAACTAGACGATCAACTTAAAGAATTTCTTCAAGCAGAAAATAATGATCTGAATACAGGTGTTACTGTAGATTTTGTTAGATTAAGCAAACCAATACTACCCACTGCTCTTCAAAAGAATTATGATAAGATTGCTAATGAAAAAACAGCTTTAAAAGCTTTAATGGAAGAAAAGAAAAGACTTGCACAAGAGAATGATAATAAAATTATGGTAGCTAAAGCTGAAGGAGAAGCTGAAAGAATAAAAGCGGAAAAGAAAAATCAGATACTTGTTGAGCAGAAAAAAGCTGCTGAAGAAGTATCTGAAATCGAAAATAGAATCCATACAGAAAAAGAAAAAGCTAAAGCTGATGCAGTGCATTATTCTAAAAGTAAAGAGGCTGATGGTAATGCCAAGCTTTTGACTAAAGAATATGTTCAATTAGAAAGTTCAAAAGCATTAGCTAATAATGCCAAGCATTATTTTGGTGAAATACCTAAAACCTTGTTTCTAGGTGATGTTGATTCTAATAAAGCAATTAGCTCAATGTAAAAATTGAATTTTATTTACCTTTAATTTTTTCTATATTATAAAAAAATTTATAAAAAATGAGTTATAATTTTCAAGAAAATTGCAATTATTGTCAATATAATAATCAACATTCATTTCATAAATTGAATGAAGATAACGCAGCAGTATATTTTTATACTTGTCATTCTAAAACAAAATCATATGATGGTTTTATCGATCATATGATTATTGAACTTTTGAAAGTAAAAAATAAAAAATGGATTTGGATATTTGATAGTTTATTATTTGGATTAAAACATTTTATTAATAAAACGTTTGGTATACAGCTTTTAGATTTTTTAAATAATTATATTCATATTGAATTAGATCAAATAATAATTATTAATCAAACAATATCTTTTAGAATGCTATTAACATCTATATGGTATTGTTTACCTAAACATATTAAGGATAAAATAATTTTTGACAAAAATAATATGTTTTCTAGTCTTTTACAAATAGATGATAAATTATCTAATTTAGAAGATAGATTATTTAATGAAAGTTATTAATTTATTTTACCATACAGAAGCAATTTTTTCATCTGATCTATGTAGATTCTGACCATCAGAAACATTAAACGCTTCATAAAATTGTTTCATATTAGTAACTACCCCATTAATTCTTAAAGAACCTGGAGAATGTGGATCCATTATTAATCTATTCAATGCTTCTTCTTTTCTAATATTATTTCTCCAAACTTTAGCCCAAGACAAGAAAAATCTTTGATTTTGTGTATATCCATCAATTTTATCTACTTGTTTATTTTTTAAAGCTTCTTGTAAAGCATGGAAAGCAATTGTCATTCCTCCTAAATCAGCAATATTTTCACCTAAAGTCAATTCTCCATTAACTTTTTCACCTTCAATTACATATTCTGAAAATTGATCTCTAATAATATTAGCTTTCAAAGTATATCTATCAGCATCTTCTTGAGTCCACCAATCATTCATATTACCTTCCGCATCAAATTTTCTACCTTTATCATCAAATCCATGAGTCATTTCATGACCAATTACAGCTCCAATACCACCATAATTTAAAGCATCATCATAATCTTCATTAAAGAAAGGTTTTTGTAGAATACCAGCCGGGAAAACAATTTCATTTAATAAAGGGTGATAATAAGCATTAATTTGATGAGGATGCATTTCCCATTTTTCTTTATCTACTGGTTTATAAGCAAAACTGAATTCATATTTAGAATCATGTTGGGATGCTAAAATAATATTTTCAAAATAAGTATTAGAATGAAAAGAAATACCTGAATAATCTCTCCATTTATTAGGATAACCTATTTTTACTCTAAATTTATTTAGTTTTTCAATAGCTTTTTCTTTTGTTACATCACTCATCCAATCTAAAAGATTAATTCTTCTAGAAAGTTCATTTTTTAGATTATTAACCATATCTAATGCTCTACCTTTTGCATCCTCTGAAAAGTATTTATTAACATAAATCTTTCCCATAACTTCGCCCATTAAAGCTTCTACAGTTCCTAATACTCTTTTCCATCTAGGTTTAGCTTTAATTTGACCTTTTAAAACCTTGTTATAGAAATCAAAATTTGCTTGATAGAAATCATCACTAAGATAAGGAGCAGCATTCCTAGCTAAATGATATTTAATATAATTCTTCCAATTATCTAGAGAAATGTATTCCATCATATTATTAAATTTTTTAAAGAATTCAGGGTTATCAACTACCAATTTTTCAGGATTAATTCCTAATTGATGAAAATAAACATCCCAATTAAAATTCGGGCACAACGATTTTAAAGAATTTAAATCATAAACATTATATACTTTTTCAGGTTCTCTTCTTTCAGTTTTAGTTAAAGAAATTTCAGCAAAACTTTCTTCAATTGAATAAATATCATTAGCTTCAATATTCAATTCTGCTAAATCAGAAATTTTTTGAATATATTTTAAATATTCCAATCTCTCATTTTCTTTACCTTGATGAAAATAATAGTCTCTATCAGGTAAACCTAAACCTCCTTGATATAAGTAAACAATATTATTATCACTATCTTTAGCATCAGCATGAACTGACAAATAAAAAGGAGTTGGTAATTGTGACAGTGCCATAAATGAAACAACACTCGAAAAATCATTAAGATTATTAATATTGCTCATTCTTTGTAATATTGGTTTAATAGATAAGAAACCTTGTTGATTTAATTTATCTTGATCCATACCCATAGCATACAAATCTTTTAATTTTTGATGATCAGAATTAACAGTTTCTGATTCCAGAATAGCTTTTAGTCTGTTATTAGTAATTTCTATAAGTTCTTCAAAAGAACCCCATCTATTGAAATCATCTGGAATAGGATTATTTGTCATCCATTCTTGATTTACAAATAGATTAAAATCATTACCTGGTAAAATATTTGAATTAGATAAGCTAAATTGCATTTTTATAAGATTTATAGTAAAGCTTTTTTTTAAATCAAATTTGTAATTAATTAATTTAAAAAATAATGTTATTTTATTAAATAATGGACAAAATTATAACTAAATATGATTATGATTTGAAGAAATTTTTCTATGACGATGAGATTAATATCGCAGATTCAAGATCAAAAATAAAAATTTTTAGATTAGGTGAAGAATTTAAATATAATAGAATTTTCTTAAAAACACCTAGAATGAGATTAGCTTTTGATCCTAAAAATAATAAATATAACACTATAACTTTATCTTTACATCCTTTAACCGATGAAATAAAGGAATTCTATAATTTCATTAAAGAAGTTGATAAATTAAATAAAAAAAAGATATTAGAAATAATAGATAAAAGAAAAATAAAGTACAGATCTAACATTATAAAAAAGAAACAAACAAATTATAGATATATTCAATTTAATTTGTCAAATTCTTGTACAGTTTTTAATAATAAGAGAGAATTATCTAGTTTATCCGATTTAACAATTCAAAATGATGTTAAATTATTGATTGAATTAAATCACATTTGGATTAAAGATAATAAATGTGGTAGTAGTTGGGAAGTTTACCAAATCAAATACTACCCTTTTTTAATAAATTTAGATGATTGTTTTATATCAAGTGATGAAGAAGAAGAAATTAAAAATGATTCCAGTAAAAAATTCAAATACTCGTATAAATGTATTAATTGTTCATCTGAATTTTTCAGCAATGACCCAGTTAATCATAATTTAAAAAATAATAATTATGTTAATATACCAAGTCCAATTAGAGGTGTTAGTCAAGCATTTGCTCTACCAACACCTCCACCTAAAAATAATCCACCAGTAATAAAAAAAAATGTAGGACCTGCATTTAGACCTCCATCAGTAAAAGATTTATTAAATATGAGAAACAAATTAAAAAAATCAGATGAAATAGTAGATTAAAAATAACGTTCTTCCCATTCTAAACCTGATTCTAAATCAAATTTAGTTAGAAATTGATAAAAATCAATTAATTCAAATAAAAACCAATTAACAAAGTATATAGTTTGTGTAATTGTGAAAATAACTATTCTAATTTTATATTTTTTTTTACAAAATCTACATTCCTTTTTATCAGATAGACTTACCATTTTTTCAATACAATGATTGTGAACATAAGAAAAATCATTTTCACAATCACATACATTATTTTTGTGAGCTAATTCACCACAAATCCAACAATCCATTAAATAAAATTATAATAAAATAATTAATCTTAAACTTAAACTTAATAATTACATTTATTAATTACAAACTCTTTTAAAAAATCACAATTATTTTGTTGATTTAGTAAACATGAATTATAAAGTTCTAATAATTTTCCACAAGATAATTGTTTAGATACATCAATACTATTATTATTGGTTTCAGAACCAATTACTTTATCTACTGCTCTATGACCCAATGAACTACCGACACCAATGGCAGCACCTAACTTCATATTATCTAAAATGGAAGAGCTGTTACTAGATATTGTTTCATTTTTAGTATATGGATTTAAATTATTATTTTTTACAGGTGTAGATGATTTATTTTTTACAGGTGTAGATGATTTATTTTTTACTGCATTTCTTCTACGCATTTTTTATTTATTATTATTTAAAAGAGTATATTTTTTTTTTAAATAATATTAGTTTAAAAAGGGGGTGATATGGAATATCCAAAATTATCACCTATAACAATTGTACATGTACAGATAGCAAATCCTATTGGATTTTTAATAAATTCAATATAAATTTTTTTATTGGTTTTAGTAAAAGATGATAATTCATTATTTATTTCGCCATTTAACTCTAAATTATGAATGTTATCATCGGGAATAACATATACTTTTATTTTAAAGTCGGTTAGTTTTTTGAAAGAGATTTTATCTATTCCAGATAAAATCTCTGATGTTTTTGATTCTTCGATTTTTCTGATTATTTTTTGTTTTTTTCCATATTTTAAGGTTAGTTCAAATAAATATTTGTTACATGTAGAAAAAGGTAAAGCATAAGAATATCTATTAGTAGGAATTTCAATTGGTTTGCTTCTTTGGGTGACAACAACTTCTGACATCAATTAGTGGATGATAATATATATATTTATAAATTTTTTTTAGATATTTTTTTTATTAATTTAAAGATAAACTTGATATTATATTAAATTAGAATGAGTAAAATTCATAAATTAGAAGAATTATCAAAGACTTTATTAGAAGCAGTAATTAAACGTAGAGAATTATTAGGTATTTCTAAAGAAGTACCTTTTCAAAATTTCAATTATGAAAAAATTTATAAGAAGAATTGTGAGAATGTTATTGGTTATTTACCTATTCCAATTGGTTATGTTGGTCCTTTAAAAATAAATAATAATATTCATCATGTTCCAATTGCTACAACTGAAGGAGCTTTAGTATCATCATTAAATAGAGGATGTAAGGTTTTATTTAAAAATGGAATAAATACTATTGTAGAAGATGTAGGGATGACAAGAGCTCCTTTAATTAAAGTCGATACGATTATTAAAGCTTTTGAAATTAAAAAATGGATAAATTCAAATTTATCATTAATTAAAGATACATTTAATAGTACTACAAATCATGGTAAATTTAAGAATATTGAAATAAAGCAAACCGGAAACTATTTACATTTAAGAATAACAGCATTTACAGGAGAAGCTATGGGTATGAATATGTTAACAAAAGGATCAGAAAAAGTAGTAGAATTAATTAAAACGTATTTTCCTAACATAAAAATTATTAGTTTATCTGGAAATTATTGTACGGATAAAAAAAATTCTGCTACAAATTGGATTCTAGGTAGAGGAAAAAATGTTATTGTTGAAGCATTAATTGATAAAGAAACTATTCAAAATAAACTTCACACTAAAATGGAAGATTTAATAGAATTAAATGTTAATAAAAATTTAATTGGAAGTAGTGTTGCAGGAACAATAGGTGGATTTAATTCTCAAGCATCAAATGTTGTAGCAGGTATATTTATTGCAACCGGACAAGACACCGGGCAGATTGGCACATCTTCTTCTTGTATCTTAAATTTAGAAAAATATAATGATTCTTCTTTAAGAGTAACATTAACAATGCCTCAATTAGAAGTTGGAGTTATAGGTGGAGGTACTCATCTGACACCACAAAAAGAATTATTGGATTTTATGAATTTAGATACAAATTCAGAATATCAAAATGGCGATAAATCTAAAAAGTTAGCTGAAATTATAGCTGCATCTGTATTAGCAGGTGAGATATCTTTACTGTCAGCTATGTGCTCTTCAGATTTAGTGAAGGCACACATGAATTTAAATAGATAATTTTAAAGATCTAAAATTAAGGGTATTACATAATTGCCATATTTATCAAACAATTCTTTATTTTGTTGATAAACATCAGCAATGATTTTCATTTTTTCAGGTTTTTCTTTTGCAGCATCAAACATTTGATTGTATTTAATTTTGTCAGCTTCTCTTTTAGCATCAGAAATAATTTTCTCTCCTTCTATCTTAACTCGTAATAATTCTAATTCTGATTTCATTTTATTAATTTCAATCTCAGCATCTAAAATCATTTTTTTAGCTTTTATTTCAGCATTTGTTAAAATTATTTTTGTTTCTAAATCTTGGTTATTATCTATATTTCTAGAGTTTTCAAAATCATTTTCTAAATTTAAATATTCATCTTCTTGATCTTGATTTAAAAATTCTTCTTTATTTTGATCTATATCATTTGTATAATAAATATTATATAATAACACAGTACTTGCTAAACCTAATAATATTTTTTTATTATTAATTGTCATATTATTTCTTTAATCATTTTTATTTTATTATATTGGTTGGTATATTATCCCCATTAAATTAAAATTATTTTTTTTTTTATTTTATCTAATTGATAATAGACTAAATTATAAACAATTACAGAAATAATTATTATTCCACTACTTATTATATATAAACCTCCGGTTAAATTTTCAATATTATTTTGTAAATTCATCCCATAAATAGCTGCTATAAATGAACCTATAGAAATACTAATTGATAAAATTGAAATATGAGTATTATATAAAGCAATTTTATTTCTTAAATCTGCCAAACTAATATCAGCTAATCTTAATTTGTTATCTACTTCTTTTATTAATTTTTTTATAAGATTAATATCTTCATTTAATTGACAGTTATAATTATCTAATAATCTTTCAAATTCATCAAGTTTTAATTCATCATCTTTATCAATATTATCAAGATCTTTACTTTTTTTACTCAAATACATCTCAAACATATCCTCTTTGGATTCTACCAATTCAGATATTACATTTCTAATTTCCATATATTCCTGTTCTGCATTAGTTAATTTATTCTGTAATGATAAAATATTTTTTAAATTAGTAGATTGTATATTTTCAAAAGAAACCTGATTAACAGATATTGTTAATTGATTAATAGTAATATCAGTTTGGTTACATACATATATTAATAACAATTCTAAAAATCTTAATTCAGATGGTAAACTAACAGAAATTATATTTGAATTATTAAAACTATAATTAAAGAAAGTAATAAAATTAGTAATATTAAAATTTTCAGTATTAAAAATATAGGCTTTAGTTGATGTTATAATGCATCTAAAATTATAAAGTTTTAATAGATATCCTGATTTCCTGATAATAAGTGTAGATATTTTATAATTATTGCTTTTATCTAATAAATTAAAATCTCTGGGCTGAATTTCAGGAATGAGATCTTCTTTTATCTTTTCTATAGAGTAATTTTTTGGTATTTCATTTGGTTTAAAATCATAATTAAAATCAAAAATATATAAAGGAAATATCATATCTATCCTTACTAAATTACAATTTTTTTAAGTATTTTTTATTTTTAAAATTATTTAAAAGATGTTCAATTTTTTATTATTATCATGAAAAAATTTGCACTTAATTTAGGAAAAAAGATGTTACCAAAAATTTCTAATACAGAAAGAGCTGCATTAGTATCAGGAACTGTCGGATTTGATAGGGTATTATTTAATGGTAACCCTAAATTAAATAATTTAGTTCAAGATTATAAATTATCATTAACAACTGAAGAAAAAGATTTTATTAATAATAAAGTTAATAATCTTTGTAAAACAGCTGATGAATCTCAAATTATGAAAAATAGAGATTTATCTCCTGAATCTTGGTCTTATATTAAAGAGAATAAATTTTTTGGTTTATGTATTCCGAAAGAATATTCAGGTTTAGGTTTCAGCCCATATGCTCATTCACAAATAGTTCAAAAAATATCTAGCCATTCTAGTACTCTAGGTGTTTCAGTAATGGTTCCAAACTCTTTAGGTCCTGGTGAACTATTATTAAATTATGGTACTCTAGAACAAAAAGAAAAATATTTACATAATTTAGCTAAAGGAAAGATAGTACCATGTTTTGGTTTAACTGGACCTTCATCCGGTTCTGATGCCGCATCTATGCCCGACATAGGAACAGTTGTTGTTAAAGATGGGATCAAAGGAATTGAAGTTAATCTTAATAAAAGATATATTACTTTAGCACCTATTGCAGATGTTATTGGTATTGCTTTTAAACTTCAAGATCCTGATGGTTTATTAGAAAAAGGGGAAGAAGGAATTACTTTAGCCTTAATTAGTAGAGATATTGAAGGTTTAGAAATTGGTAAAAGACATGATCCTATTGGAAATGCTTTTATGAATGGTCCTATTAAAACTCAAAAAATATTTGTCAAAATTGAGGATATAATTGGAGGAGAAGAAAGAGCAGGTTATGGATGGAACATGTTAATGGAATGTTTAGCAGAAGGTAGAGGTGTAAGTTTACCAGCTAGTGCTGTAGGTGGCATGAAAGTTCTATCTAATAGTGTTGGTGGATTTGCTAGAATCAGAAAACAATTCAAAATTCCTATTGCTAAAATGGAAGGTATTCAAGAAAAATTAGCTGAGATCGTTAAAGATACATATACTATCACAGCTAGTCAAGAATTGATGAATGCAATTCTTTTGAAACATGAAAAACCTAGTGTTTTATCTGGAGTTTTGAAACAACAAAGTACTGAAAAAGCTAGAAAAGTAATTGAACATAGTATGGATATTATGGCTGGTAGTGCTATTTGCAAAGGAGATAACAATTTTGTAGCTAATCTTTATCAAAGTATACCAGTTCCAATCACTGTGGAAGGTAGTAATACTTTAACCAGAAGTTTAATTATTTTTGGACAAGGTTTAGTTAGAAGTCATCCTTATCTATTAGATGCTATTTATAGTATTGAAAACAATGATGAAGATGCATTATTCAAAAATGTCAAAAATATTCTGGGTCACTCAGTAAAAACTAGTGCTCAAAGTATTACTAAATCTGTATTTAGATCCAGATCTAAATCAAAATTAATAAATTATTACGAATCTCAGCTGGAAAGAATGACTTTAGCTTTTGCAGCCTCAGCTAATATATCATTGCTTCTAGGTGGTAAAATTAAAATGGCAGAAATGTTATCTGGTAGATATGCTGATGTCTTTTCTAATTTATTCCATGGATATGCTTTACTATGGAAAAATCACGATAAAATTCAAGATGAAAGATTATTAGCATATTGTTTAGACTCTCTATTATATGAAATGCAAGAATCATTAGATCAAATATCAAAAAATTATCCAAATAAAAATCTTGGTTTTTTGGTTAAAGCAGTGACTTTCCCATTTGGTAAATCCTATAGTTTACCTACAGATGATACCAGAAAATATGTATCCGATTTGGTTACTAAAGAAAGTGTTATTAGAGATGAATTTATGAAAGGTATATATATCCCAGATGACAAAGAAAATGTATTATACAAAGTTAACAATTACATTAAAGAATTTGTAGAAGATGATGAATCAGAATTATGCAAGAAGATAAGAGATCAAGTCATTCAAGTAGGAGAATTTGATAAGAATAATTTTTAATTATTCATAATTAGCACAGCTTGTATTAAAATAATTTTTAATTATTCATAATTAGCACAGCTTGTATTAAAATAATTTTTAATTATTCATAATTAGCAAAACGATAAAATATTATATAAATTATTTATATAATATTTTATGAAATATGGAATAAAATATATAAAAAAAGGTGGTGCTTTAGCAACTTCTAAAGATAATAATTATAATTATAAAGAAGAATATAAAAATGGTAAACCAAATCTAGATAATCCAACAATTGGTATAGTTTTAAATGGCTCTTATGGTGGATTTGATTTATCAGTTTATGCCAAAGAAAAATTAGGTATTTCTGATGATGTAAGTGTTGATGAAATTGATAGATTCAATCCAGCTCTAGTAAGATTAGTTGTAGCAGAAGGAGAAAATAATGGTGTTAATAATATAAACAATGATTATTCTTCTTTATATGTAAAATATTTACCATCAATATATTATGAAGGACCTCATATAGATGATATTTATAAACAAAAAAAATATTATAGAATAGATGAATATGATGGTTCTGAAACATTAAAACTAAATCATGAAAAATATGAAATAGATCAAAAAAATATAGTTTTAGAAAGAAGAGAAGATGACTTAATAAGATTATTATCGATGATGAATGAAATAATATTTAATCAAAATCCTGAGCTGACATCTGAAAAAAAAATAGAGAAATTAAAATTTTTCTTTCCTCCTGGAGAACTCGATATTAATAAATTAATAGAAAATTTAGATTATATTCCAGGTATAGGTAGTGCATTTTTAGAAGCAAAGGCTAATTTTACAGAAAAAAATGACTAATAATCTTCTTTTTTATTTTTTTTTATAAACTTTCTAAACTTAAAATATACCAACCATGCTGGTAAATTAGAAAGAAAAATAACTGATATTAATATCATAAAGAGCATTTGTAATTTTGATATATTAACATCGATGTTTACATTAATGTTACCATTAATCATTATATATATATAAATTAGAAAAAATTATATATATAAAAATTAGCTCAAAATTAATACATTAGAAAAAATCATCCAACCTAATAGCAATTTAGCTGTTAATGACAAAATAATGTAAGCTTTTTCTTTTTTTAAAAGGATTAAAATTATTAAAATTAATTAGTTCATATAATTGGACAAATCCAAAAGATGAATATAGTAAAAATAATGCAATCACAATAATATATACAAATTCTGATGGTCCTGGAGTTGAATTATCTTTTGCAGCTTCAATTGATTTAAAAAAGGCATGCCCAATTATACCATAAGCCCAAAAGAATTACAACCATCCAGTTAAATGCAATAACCATTTTATTTTTAGTTCATTTACATATTCAACTGCTAATCCACATAGTTGACAAGCAGCTGTTAGTACAGCAATAGATGTAATTAAATTTATATCAGTAACACCATTTAGTAAAGCTATAGAAATTAACATTATGGAAGCACTAAAACTATATTCTACAAATCTTATCTGTACTATATGATGTTTACCTCTGTACTATATGATGTTTACCTCTGTACTATATGATGTTTACCTTTATATCTTTAAAAAATTGAAATAATAACTTATATTAGTGATCAACAATATATATATATATATATAACAAAATGTCAGAATTTATTAAAGACACGCATAATAATAAAGAAACCGATTTTTTGGTTGATGTTGTTGGTATTGGTTTAGATTCTTCTAGAAGCATGAATGGAATACTAGAAATGGTAGTGAATGAAGGAGTGGGAGTACTAAATGCTATGAAACCAAAAGAGGTAGTTTTTTGTCAATTTTCAAGTACTTTTGAATGTAGTAAAACTAATTTAGCTGAGGCTGAACTAAGAATGAAAGCAGCAAGAGCAGATGGTGGTACAGCTATGTATGATGGGGTTACTACTATGTTAAGAGAATTAATTAATTCAGCCTTAAAAGGTCATAAGGTTATTGCAATAATTATAACAGATGGATATGAGAATTCATCAATTCATTTTACTAGACAAGATCTTCAAGATGCTAAACAGAGATTGAGAGAAATTGCTGGGGAAGAATCTATTAGAGAAATTTGTATTGCATCTGATCTTAATCAAGCAAATGGATTAATGTTTGCAACTCCAGGATTAGTTAGAGAAACGAGTGCTCCTGCAACTAGAAATCTAAGTTCAATTACTAAAGCTTTCAGAGTTGCAAGTTGTCCTAAACCGAGTAGTTATAAAGAAGAGGATACTACTCCAGAAGAAGATCCTGATGCAGTGGAAATAGATCTAAATATGCACAAACCTCCTTCTCTAAACAGAATGAAAGCATATGCTTTACCTAATTTAAGTATTAAGAATCCCGAAAAAATTTAATTATTATATTCATTTTTATTTGATCACATCAGTTCAATAATTCATCATTTACTGTTAAATTCATTTAATTATTAAAAAAAAATGAAAAAATAAAAAGTAATGGATAATTTATTTAATTAATTATCAATAAAAATGCCAATAAGATTAAGTCAAGGACCTGCAGCTGCTAATATTTACAAAATTATCGAACTCATTTATTATTAGATTGGTCATATGATTCAATTGATTTTAAATATATGAATAATAAATGGATAACAATTAATAAAGATAATATTAATTCTTTAAAGTCAGAAGAGTATGATGATTTTAAAGAACTATCTGATTTTTGTTTTAATAATATGAATAATTTTTCAGAAAATGCTGATAAAACATTAGTTAAATTAAATGAAATTATTGATAGTAAAAAGTTTTGAAATAATTATTATTAACTGTTTTTTCTGTATAGCCTCTATCAGGCCAATAAATTGGTCTACTTATAGAAACTATATCTTTATTTATTATTGTTTCATATCCAAAGGTTGATCTATTATTTAATACAGGTTCTTTATTATCTCTACTCATATAACCATCTTTAGTTAATTTATTACTATATGAATCCTGTTTAACTTCTTTATACTTATTATTATTTTTATATTCATATTCTGATTTAAAATCTATTTTTACTTCCGGCGTATTTTTTTTATTAATATAATTTTTATATTCTTGAACTTTATTTTGATCTATTAATTTTTTTTCATTAATATAATCAATTATAGGTTTTGATTTCAATACCTTTATTTCATTATGTGTTGTTTCATTGTGTTTTTTAATTGCATCAAACCTTTTTAAATAACTGTTTTGATAAATTCCAAAATCCATTTTATAATAATAATAATAATAAATTTATTATTTTTTTAATTTAAACTATATATATAAAATTTTAAGCATAATAAAGTGGATTTGCTTCATTTCTTCTTGGTTGTCCTCTATCTATAATTGATTCATCATCTATAATTGAGTCTTCATCCTCAGATTTAGCAACTAAAGTATAAATTCCTCCTATGCATAATGCTAGAAAAGAGAATGCAAAAATTATTCCTAAAATAGATAATAATGTTATAGTATAATAAACTCTAGTTTCTAATAGATAATATAGATTAATATAATCCGTTTTAAGATTATTTAATTCAGTATCTTCTCCATAAAATATAATTAGAACCCAAATAGATATTCCTAAGTTTATAATTTCAATTAATTGATTATTATTAGATTTATTATCACTATCTATTTGAGTTAAACCGCAACACGTAAATAACAAATAAAATGATTGAATACCTGATATTATTGTTAAAATTAGATTTGAAAGCCATACATTAAAAAATTTCTGATCCGAATTACTTTGAGAATTATATTGATCTAAAATAATGGAGCCTCCTATAGTAAAAGCCAAATTACAGCTAAATATAATGATATTAATAAGTAGTATAGATTGAGTTAATCTGTTTGTCATATTTTTTTATTAGTAATAAGCTTTTATATTCACGATTATTACAAATAATTTCAATTTTTTATCTAAATTTATTGTAAATATATTTTAGAAAGAAAAGAGGATATAATCTTCTATCCACTTTAAAACTATCGTAATAAGAATCTGATAAAAAAACATGACTAAACTTTTTTCGACATAAAGGACAAGATCCTTTAACCGCCAAATCATCATCTGGTCTACCTAATTTAATATTTTTTTGAGTTATTACCCATTCTCTTAAACATTTTTTGTGAAACTTGTGATCACATTTAATTGTAATAAACTCTTTATCTGCGAATTTTTCTAAACATATTACACAAAAATCTTTGACTTTTTCCATATATAATAATATTAGTTTATAAATTTTTAAAATAAATTAATCTTTTTAGTCTGATTTGTTCTTTAGTTAAAATTTTATTATCTGAATGATCTTCTTTTTCTAAAATATCTGTAGAATAATTAGCTATTTTCATCCAATCAAAATGATTAATTTTATTTAATGAATTATAATTAATTGTTTCATCTTGTTTTGTTTTTTTACCAATATGTCTAACAAAATCTGCATTAGTAAAAATAATATGTTTCTTGTAAGGTCCTGTTTTCAGAGCCAATGCATAAAAAGTACTTAATTGTTTCCAAGTAATACCTGTTTTCTTATCTTTATTTCTTTTTCTATACTTAGCTTGAATTGCATAATATTCATCTTCTTCATTTACACCTATAAAATCAATACCCATATCATTTTTAGTTAAATTTAACTTTTCTATGATATCTGAAGGTACGTCTTTATAAAACCAAACTTGTTTTAATTGATAACATTCTTTCATGTATCTGTAACAAAATTCTTCAAAAATATCACCTTTTAATTTAGTGTTTCTATTTTTAAGATCGTATAGATTATGAGCTGGTTTATTATAGTAGCTTTCACAAATATTAATTAATTCATCAACCATATTGACATTAGATTTACTTATTGATATTGCTAATTGCTGGGATAAATAATTTTCCATTTATTAAAAATATAAATGATTTATTTAAGTATTTATATTTTTTTATTTTTTAAAATGTTGGAACATAACCTTATCTTTTTTTAATATGTTGGAACATAACCTTATCTTTTTTTAAAATGTTGGAACATAACCTTATCTTTTTTTAATATGTTGGAACATAACCTTATCTTTTTTTAATATGTTGGAACATATTCGTTCCAATTATAAGTAAAACCATTTTGTTGACACCATTCTTTTACCTCTTCTTCGTAATTATCTACATAATCAGTTATATTTCTAGATAATACAAATAAAGCAAATCTTGTGCCAAAATATTTAGATATAGGTGCTGTTACAATTGAGTATTGATATTGTTCATTGATTAGAGGTCCTAATTTAGCGATCCAATAATTACCTTCAAAAGGTAAATTGTAAAATTTAAGTTTTCTTTTTCCTGCTTCTTCACCTTCTTCAACATAAGAGTATCCACTAATATTTGTGTGCACATCTTCATTATTAAATCCTTGATTATAAACCGTAATATTATTATTTAAACAATCATCAATACAATAATAATCGGCTGTTACCTCTGTATAATTAGGTCCAGTACCTAAAAAAGCAGTAGATCTAGATGTAGCTGTTTGATACCATCTTCCAGTATAATATTCTAAAGTAATATTTTTTGCTACTTCAATTGGATTTAATAAATTGTCAATTAAATCTAATTGTGAAAAAATAAGGGGAAAAATTATAGTATAGTATAAATTAAAAAACATTTTTATGAATAATATAAATAAGATACTCTTTAGGTTATTTTAAAAAAATTGATTTTTTAGAGAATTAGGGATTTTGTTCTTTCCTATTTACACATAATCATTTATAATGAAATTATATGAAAAATTTAATGGATATGTAATTGCAAAAGTTATAGATCAATGTAATCCATATAATAAATATGAAAGATTAGAAGAATTGAGGTACGCTGATAAAATTAAATTAAGAGCTTATGTTACATGTGATAATGATAATAAACCTATTGGCAGTGGGACATTAAAATATACTTATTTATGGAACGATGATATTACTCTTAAATATTTAACTTATAATGATGAATTAGATATGTATCAGTCATGTGATATAAATGTAGAAAATGATTATTATGTAAAAATACTTCAGATTACTGAGTAAAAATAAGAAAACTTTGGGGTTATTTTCTAGTACTGTTTAAAAACTTTTGAATTGCGTTTCTTCTTTCATCTTTAGTAGAATTTGGATATTTTTTTAAAAAATCACCGTATGATAATGTATCTGTTTTATTTTTTTTATTTTTATTATTGTTAGTAATATTTTTTATAATTCTTTTTAAATAATCAATCATATAATATATATAATTAGTTTATAAATTTATGTAATGTAACCATTGAACTTTTTCATAACTATGATATATTATAAAAAGTAAAATAAAAATAAAATAAAATACAATTCTTTTTGCCATTAAATACTTTAAGATAAAATTTATTAAGAAAATATAAATGTTTAAAAAAATAATAAGTGTCTTCATAACATTACTTTTTGTAAGTAATAGTGTAATTGCATCTGATTACAAACCAGTTTCCGAACTAGATTTAAATTTATATCAAGATAAATGGTATCAAATTTATGGTAACAGTTTTGACAAAGTTTTTGAAAAAGATGGAAGATGTATTATTGCTAATTATGAAATAATTAATGCTAATAATGTATCTGTTTATAATACTCAATTAAATCATTTAGATGAAGAACAAACTATTTCTGGATATGCTTATTACAAAGATGGCAATTCAGGAGGTCAATTAACAGTTCAACTAGATGGACAAGGAGAAGCCCCATATTGGGTAATAGAATTAGGACCAGTAGTAAACAATCAATATGATTATTCTATTGTATCAGATAATTTTAAATTGTCATTATTTGTTTTAGCAAGAAATGTAGATAATTATTTTAAATATTATAATGATCAAGTACAAGAATCATTACAAAATTTTGGTTTTACTAATAAACTAAATAAACCTATTCAAACTAATCAGACCAATTGTTAAATTTATTTTAAAAGTTCTTCAATGGTTTTTATTAAATTATTACAATATTCTAAGTTATCAATATCTAATTTAGTTAATTCAACATTAAAATAAACTTCTGAAACTTGATAAAATCTATCAAGATTATCTCCTAATATTTTTTTATCATTTTCTATCATGTTTTCTCTAAATTTTTCAATATCTGGTACAAAAACAGTTTTAAATAAAGTTGTATCAAAGACCTTAATTTTATAAAATGAATTCACATTAATACCATTATTATTTGTTATTCCTTTTTTAATTTCAATATCACATTCTCTATATCCACAATCTTCTTGGGCTTCATAAAAATTAAATTCAATAGAATCATTATATTTTAATTTAAGGTAATATCCAAACAAGGTTATACAACCATTTTGTTCGAATTTTTTTATATTAACTCCTTTTTTGATAGGAGGAACTTCTAAAGCTAAATCCATAATTTAAATTATATAATTCTATTATTTAAATTATCTTTGTTAAAAATAATGCCTAAAGAAATTATTAGATTAATTTTAAGTTTTCTCAGAAATAAACCAAAATCTGTATGTATGCATTGTGGATGTGTTTGCATATGGGACAAACAAGTTAAAGAATTTTTTTGGACATCCAATCTATATTATAATATAAGTCATCCTTCTTCCAATGATTTTTATGTTCAAAATATTTATTGTATAGATTGCGAATTAAGCCATAATTAAATCAATAGATTTTATAGATTGCGAATTAAGCCATAATTAAATCAATAGATTTTATATAATTGTTTAGTAAATTTTTATCTTCTTTTGAAAAAGGAAGATAAACTGGTGGTCCTAACCATGTATATATTTCAAGATAAGGATATGAATTATTTAAATATTCTAATTCAAAATTATTTAATTTACTTTTAAATTTTTCCAAGTCAGTAATTATAGCTGAATCAAAAATAAAAGAATGAGGAACTTTGATAATACTATAATCAGTTATATTATTGCCAAATTCATCTATAAAATTTTTTCTTTTAAGTTTTAAATTAATTAAGGAATCATACTCTTCTATAATTTCAAAATCATATTTGTTTTTTAAATAATCATATATACTTAATACACAATCACTAAATCTTATACATTTAATGTTTAAATTATAATTGTTGTTCATTTTAATTAAAAATCTATTATTTCACGTATCTATAAATTATTTTCAATTTTTTTTAAATTAACACATACACGTATGTATACACAAAATATATAAATTATTCGTCTTCGCTATCAAAGCCATCGATTCCCCAGTCCTTGAATTTTCCAGCAATTAAGTTTCTAGGATGGAAGCGATCCTTAATGAGGTCCTCCTTGAATACCCCACATCTATCTCTCAACGCTTCGTAGTCGTATTGGAATATAGCAGGATTTAAATACAACCAAGGCCAAATTTTATCTTGGTTAGCCTCGAGCAAATGAATTGCGGATGGGTTTTTAGATAAAAACAACCAATCAATTTTCTCTGGGTTAGCCTCGAGCAAATGAATTGCGGATGGGTTTGAAGATAACGCAGACCAATCAATTTTATCTGGGTTTTTTTCGAGCAAATGAATTGCGGCTGGGTTTTGAGATAGCCATCTCCAATTAATTTTATCTGGGTTTTTTTCGAGCAAATGAATTGCAGCTGGATTGCCAGATAAGGTTCAGACCAACTAATTTTATCTGGGTTGGCCTCGAGCAAATGAATTGCTGCTGGGTTTCTAGATAACCCGACCCAATCAATTCTGCCTTGGTTTTTTTCAAGCAAATGAATTGCAGCTGGATTGCCAGATAACCAATACCAATTAATTTCGTCTGGGTTAGCCTTAAGCAAATGAATTGCTGCTGGGTTTTCATTTAGGCATCTCCAATTAATTTTATCTTGGTTTTTTTCGAGCAAATGAATTGCGGCTGGATTTTCAGATAATAAATTCCAATTTAAATTTTCTATTTTTATCCAGGGTAATAATGTAGTCGCCATAATTAAATATTAATGTTAATTGATTATTGAATGATATAACAAATAATAAAGAAAAAGTATTTCAATTTTTTTTGTAAAAATTATGTAAATTTATATTTCAAAAATGACAAATAAATATTTTATTAATTATCAATAATGGGGATGGGTAAACCTTTAGATATTATTTATTATGATATTTTAAAAATGTGTTAGATGAAAATAATCCATTTAAATATTCCAATTAGAAAAATATAAATTATCTAATAATAAAAAAAATTTGATTTTATAATTAGATATATATTATAAAATAAATATATTTATTATAATTAGAAAAGTAAAAATGTCTAAACTTAACAAATCAATGATTTCACAATATAGTAAAGAGTTGACATCAAGTTTACTTTCTAATCTTGAGAAATCTACAAAATATATAATAAATTTGCAGTCTGAAATTATAGATTTAAATTATTTTAATAATGATATAAATCTAAAATTAAGTTGCAAAATATTAATCGATTCTAACTATTATAAATTTAGTAATGTAGCCGATTATATGCCTTTATATTTTGAACAATTCATAATAAAAAATAAACTTGATGAAGAAATTTTTTACAAACAAAAATATGAAGCTAAATATAGAAATTTAACTAAGGCTCAATTTAAATATTTAGCATACAGTAATCAATTAATTGTAAAAGAAAATTTACAACAAAGATTGTATGGTATGGAAGATAACCACGTCACATTACTTGGAGATAAAACAATGTATAATAAAGATATATTATTTCAAACAATTCATTCGAATGTTTATAATACAATCAAATCTAGAATTAAAAAAATTTTAAAATAAATTTTCCTTTTTTTTTATTAAAATATTTATAAATATTAAAATGATAAGAAATTTTTTAAAATTAGAAAAAAATTTAAGACCTGAACAAAAAATGATTATAGAATCATCTAAAGCATTCGCAAACCAATATTTGAAACCCAGAATTATTAATGATTATAAAAATGAAGTAGTGGATAAAAATATTTTTAAAGAGATGGGTGATATGGGTCTATTGGGTCCAACCATTAAAGGTTATAATTGTTTAGGAGAATCTTATTTAACTTATGGATTAATTGCTAAAGAAATTGAAGCAGTAGACAGTGGTTATAGATCTATGTTTAGTGTTCAATCATCTTTAGTAATGAATCCCATAAATAAATTCGGTACTGAAAAACAAAAAAATAAATATTTGCCAGAATTAGCATCTGGTAGATTTGTAGGTTGTTTTGGTTTAACCGAACCAGATCATGGTTCTAATCCAGCTGGAATGATAACTAATGCTGTAAAAGATGGTGATAATTATATTTTAAATGGTTCAAAAACTTGGATTAGTAATTCACCAATAGCAGATTTATTTTTAGTCTGGGCAAAAGATAAAAGTCATGATAATAAAATTAAGGGTTTTTTAATAGAAAAAAATACACCAGGATTAACTGCACCAAAAATTGAAGGTAAATTATCATTAAGAGCATCCGTTACTGGAATGATAATGTTAGACGATGTAAAAATACCTAAAGAAAATGTATTACAAGTGGAAGGACTAAAAGGACCATTTACTTGTTTAAATGATGCTAGATTAGGAATATCATTTGGAACCTTAGGTGCAGCTGAAAGTTGTATAGAGCAAGTTATTGATTATACAACTCAAAGAAAACAATTTGATCAGTTTTTAGCTGAAAAACAATTAATTCAATTTAAAATTGCCAATATGATAACAGAATATAATTTAGCTTTATCAGCATGTTATCAAGTAGCTCAATTAAAAGATCAAGAAGAAGCTTTACCAGAAATGATATCTATGATTAAAAGAAATTCATGCCAAAAATCATTAGATATAGCTAGAATATCTAGAGACATTCTTGGAGGTAATGGTATTTCCGAAGAATACAATGTTTTTAGACATTTAACAAATTTAGAAACAGTTAATACTTATGAAGGAACTGCTGACATTCATGCTCTAATTCTAGGCAAGTTTTTCACCGGATATAGTTCTTTTTAGAATAAAAATAATTTTTAACAGAATAAAAGAATTTTTAAACATATTATAAAAATAAAAATGTTTTTTATAATATAATGTTTTTGCCAGCAGAAATAAAAAAAATAATCTTTTCATTTTTTGGGTATAAAAAAGTTGTAAAATGTGATTTATGTAATATTGCAAGTAATCAAGTAGGTATTTACATCTTTAAGTATTCTGATAATTACGCAGTATGTAAAAGATGTTGGATCGGCTACTAATGCGGTATATTAAATTAAATAAAAAAAAATATAATATAATGAGCAAAAAAACATTTAAATTAGTATTTTTAGGAGATTCATCTGTTGGTAAATCTTCGCTAATTAAACAAAAAATACAACAAAAATTTGATGAATTTTCAGAACCAACAATTGGTGCAGCATTTATATCTACGCAGTTAAATTTAAATGAGAATATAATTAATTTACAAATTTGGGATACTGCAGGACAGGAAAGATATAGATCTTTAGCACCTATGTATTATAGAGGGGCTCATGTTACTATTGTAGTTTTTTCTTTAACAAGTAGGGATTCATTTAATGGTGCTAAATTATGGATTAAAAAATTATATGAAAATAATAAGAATACTTTAATATTTTTTGTAGGAAACAAGTTAGATCTTGTTAATTCAGATGACAGTAAAAGACAAATATCATTTAATGAAGCAGAAAATTATGCTAAAACTAATCAATTATTTTATAGTGAAACATCAGCAAAAAGTGGTGATAATATAAATAATTTATTTTTAGATATTGCTAAAGAATTAGATAAAATAAAAATAGATGTTACTAAAAATAATGTTTTATTTCCACATAAATTTGAACATAAAAAATATAGATATACTAGTTGCTGTAATTAATATCATATTGTAGGAAAAGTATGATAAACTTAATTTTGTGAATAGTTTAATATGTTATCATAATTTTTTTGGTACATAAATACATAGATAATGAAAAAAGAAATAAATTAAAGTTCTTCAAAATCACTCTCATATTCATACTCAGATTCTGAATATAAATAATATTTAAATGGGGCCCAGATAGAGCCATTCGGATTTAATTTTATCCAAGTTGTTTTAGATACTTTATCTTTATATTTTTGCCATCCAGATATGCCTATGGTATAATGAATTAAATTTTCAATTCCTTCAACTTTATAAATTGTATTATAATTTTTTTTTTTTACTAATATTTTAGGTATTTTTTCAGAAGAAAAAGAAGGTTCTTTATAAAATATTATTTCATCATGATCATCTGGTCTGAATAATCCTATTACATTATTTGATAATTTTTCATCTGTAGATTTAACGGTTAAATAAGCCATTTATATACTATTTATGTTATAATATAATATATATTGTAAAATTATTTCAAACTTTTTTATTAATAAATTGAAAAATTTGAAATAATTTTAATTCTATTGATCAAAAATATTATGATTTAGTAATTTAATATTTATTTAAATTTTTTTTTGATGAAATTGCTGATTTAAAAAATATCCTGATTCTGGTCCTATTTCTAAATGATTAGATGAAAGATTTTTTTTACAAATTCAAATCATTAAATAAAAAATAATAAAATTTGATTTTTTTCCAAAATGACATTTAATAATCATTAGATAAAAATTTACTTAAAATACACTGATCTATGGCTATCATTAATGTTCTTAAGTAAGCTTTCATCTTTTCAAAATCATAATTTTTTATATTTTTATATTTTTTGATAAAATTTTTATAAAAAAAATCACGATCTATTTTAAAAGTAAACATGTTAACTTTTTCAAAAATAGTTTTCTCATCCAATTTAATTATAAAAATACCGATTGAATCTAATTCTAAAAAATCAAAATAAGGTTTTAAACAATTTTTTATAGATAATAATAAAACTAAAATATTATCAATATCTGTTTCCAAGTCAAAATATTCTATAAATTTATCTAAATTATCATTGATCAAATAATTACAACCAAAAAATACGAAAAAATAATAAATAAATGCTAATGAACAATGTTCATTTTCACCACTATTAATCATATAATTGGATGATTCTAATAACTTATTAATTAATATTTTATAAAAATATATTTCATCTTGTAGATTTAAATTTTTGTCTATTTCAAAATTATTATATTCAATAACTTCAGGTTTTTTATTTAAACAACAATTAAACATTTATATATTACAAAATATATTTTATTTTTTATAATTTCAAAATAAAATTTATTTTATAATAAGCTAAAAAATTGAAATTATCTATCTTATTAAAAAATAATTAAATAAAAAGATGTATAATCTTCCAAATAACATAATTCAAATAATATATTCATTTGATTCCACTTATCATAAAAAATATAATCAATTGAAAAAAGAGTTTTTGGGGTCTACAATTTCATAATCAAGCTATAACCGAAACTATGACATCAGACAAGATGAAAGGTACTTATGAAACTACAATTGATTTAGCAAATTATTGGAATAAACAATTTTTAGAAGTGAATTTTATGTCAATTTCAAATTACAATAATTGGTATACTAAAAATGGAGTTTGTTCAGCAATGCATTTTAGTGATAATAATAAATGGTCAAAAATTATGCCTATTCTAAAAGCTAATATATGTTCTTATCAATTTCAATATTATTTAATAAGTTCTAATATAAATTCTTCTATATTATTTTCTTTTTCATCCTTATCAATAAATTTTCTAGCAAAAAAAGCTGTTTTTCTAGATTCTTTAATTAGTTCCTTGTCTTTATCTGCTAAAATTGGTCCAAAAGTGGTTGGATGAGGTGAATAAGCTTCTGGCCAATGTACAAATGTAGTTCTTTTATCAATAAATGAATTCAAACCATGATTAATTAAAGTTGTACTGACATTAAAATGCTCTTCAGGTGCTCTAATTTTTTCAAAAACAGGTATGAATTTTTTTTGCATTTTTAAGATAGTTTGGACATGCTTTCTATCTAATATTGACCATAATTCTGATTTATAAAAATTATTTCTATTAAGACCAATTGATTTTGGATTTCTTAAATATTTCATTCTTTCATAATGTTGTCCAGAGCCATTACCTAAAGTGAAAACTGATTTATTAAGATTTTCTAAGAATGAATATAGTTGGTCAAATTTTTGGATTGGTAAACATGATTCACTTAAAAAAATAAATTTTTGATTTTCTCCATTTTTATATGCTTCTTGTAATAAACTGTTCATCGCTTTAGTTAAAGATATATCTCCCCATCTAGTTTCTATAATTCTAGAAATAATATTATCTTTTAAAAAACTTTTAACTAATGTCTTGTCTTTTGGATGAATATAACAATTATAATTTTTTTGATTTTTTAAAAACTTTTCCCAAATTTTTGGATATCTAATATCACCTTTAGTCATAAATAAAAATGCTATTTTTGGTTTATTTAAAGTAATATCATTTAAAGTTTGTTTAAAATCATTTTTTACTTCTAAATTAGATCTTTTAATGGATATAACTTTTTCATCTTCAGGTGAAACTGTTAATACTTTAAAATTTCCTGTTTTTTTAGCTTGAAAATTTCCAACTGGTCTAGTATGAATAGCTGAAATGTAATCTATTACCCCTATTTTTTCATTATTTAAATATGTAGGCCATAATGTATCTATCCCAAAACCAGATTGAACATCATCATAATTAATCCATTGATAAGTCTTTTCTAAAAGTTTATTACTTAATAAAGGGCACATAATTTCAACAAAATTAGTATATCTAATTATTTTTTGATCAGATGGATAATGTTGCAATAGTAATTTATAAGAAATATATTGAGTAATTAATTCTGTTTTCTTATTACCTTTTATTTGATGATATTTATAAAATCCAATATATTTATTATTATTATCATTAGTTTTATACCAATCATTAATTATATTTATTTGCTCGTTTAAAGTAACACCTGGTAGTCTTAAAGAAGGTTGTGATAATTCCAATTTTAGACTTTGAGATACTAATAAGAATTCTTCAACTTTATTTTTTTCAATATCTAGATCATCATCTGGTAACCAAATATATGAATATTTAGACCAGTCAAATGTAGTTAATACGTGTCTAACAAGTTGCCATTTAGGTCCTTTTTTTTGAATAAAAAAATCAGATTTAGAATTCATATCATCTTTTATTTTATCATCTGATCCATAATAAACAATATATAAATCATATATGTTACTATTATACCAATTTCTTTGATGATGAAAAGAATTATCACCAGCCGGAATAATTACTAAAAAATCTTTTTTTAAAATTCTATATTTATTGTGTAAAGACCCCCCAAAAAGATTATATTTATAATCAATCTTATATTTTTTCATAAGATATATAAATCTAAATAATAAAAAAATTATAAGAAATAATTTCCTAATTAATATATTATTTAATATTATTAAATGAGTTCAAATATTATAGAACATTTTTTTGTAGCTGGTCCTAGAGGCGATGCTGGACAAAGAGGGATAACAGGTCCATCAGGTCCTAGAGGTCCTCAAGGTATTCAAGGTGAAAGAGGTGAAAAAGGAGAAAGGGGAATGGACAGCGATAATGTAGAATTTATAAAAAAAAACACTTTATGGTGTGCTGATGGACAATTTTGTGACTTACCAGAAGGTAAATATATAAATAGTTCAATAAACATTAGACAAGGTAATTTAACTGTTAGAGGTTTAGCTGGAGTCGGAGTAGACGTCCCTAAAGAAAAATTAGATGTTGATGGTAGTATTAATTTAAAAATAAATGAAGCATATAAATCTAATAGAAATTGGTTAATTGGTCAAAATGACAAAAAAGATATTATTCTAGGTGATGAAAATATAGAAAACAATATGATTTTTAGAAGTAAGAGAGGAGCTCATGTATTGTTTAGAACTGATGGTTTTACTGGATTTAATAATCCGAATCCAAATGATGTTATTGATATTATTGGTAACATAAATATAAGTGCTAAAGATTCATACAAAATTAGTGGATTCAATGTTTTATCTGTAGATGTAGAATCTCAAGTTGTTTTATTAGGTAATAGTGACATTCCTCTAAATTATGCTTTTCAAACACAAGATAAAATTCCTTTAATAATTACATCAGATGGAAAAATTGGTGTCAATACAACATTACCTCAAAATGCTTTAACAGTTAATGCCAATGAACCAGGTTTTACTAATGGTTTATTAATTAATAATTCATATGGTTTTGGTAGAGATAGAGGTATTGCCGGTTCTCGACTAAGTTTTCAAAGAAGTGATTTAATAGGTGGATCACTAATGAATATTAATATGGCATGTATAGAAGCAGGTAATTTAGATGAAGCTAATCCTAAAGGTGGTTTTTTAAAATTTTATGTTAATCCAACAAATGAAACTGGTTTAGATGCTGCAATGTCTATTCTACCTGATACGTCTGTTATTTGTGAATCTAGTATAACTGCTGAAGTTTATTATTCAGGAGATAGAGGTTATCTGAAGAAAAGTTCCATTAGATATAAACATGATGTATGTAAAATTAGTAATGCCTTAGAAATAGTAGATAAATTACATGGTAGAACTTATAAATCTAATGATACCGATAAATTAAATTCCGGTTTTATAGCAGAAGAAGTTAACCAAATTTTACCTCATTTAGTAGGTAAAGATAAGAATATGAAACCTGATAATATAGAATATAATTCTTTAATTCCTTATTTGGTAGAAAGTATCAAAGAATTAAAGAACCAAAATCTTCAATTACTAAAAGAAATTTATCAATTAAAAAGAAAATAAATCACTAGAAAAATGGAGAGATAAATTACTTAAATAAAAAAAAAATATTACAAATAGTAAGTATTTGTATAAAATGTATTATTTTGATAATTACAAATTTTCAACATTAATTTTATTAGTTAGCTCAGTAGTTATTGTAGGTTCAATGAGGTATATTAATGAAAAAGAGACATTTAATAAAATTAATAAAAATTATAAAATAATTAATTCAGATGAAAAAAAAATATTAGATCAACTTAGAGTATATCCTGATTGTTTATCTAGATCTTTTAGTATTAATAAGAAAAAAAGAATTGTTTTGATTATCGGGGGATTTAGAGATGCACCTAACATGTGGCAAAAGTTTGAATATTATTTACAGAAAAATCATATTGATTATATTATTCCTAGAATAACTGGTTTCGGTAGATCATATTTTCAATTTGGTATTAAATGGCAAGATTGGGTTTTATCAATTATGGATCAAATAAGTATTTTACAAAATTTGTATGATGAAATAGATATCTTGGGATTTTCAACTGGATGTAATATTGCATTGTATGTTACCCAATTCAAATGGAATTGCAAAATTAATAATCTTATATTATCATCTCCTAATTTAATTGAAAATAAAGGAGATCAAGTTTTAAAAAAAATATTAACTTCAACTTTAGGTTCTACTATTTTTTCAATAATTTATCCAGTATGTCATAGACCTTATGAATCAAGAATAAAAAAGAATAAACAAAATACATTAAAATCAACACTAAAAATTAAAATTTTTTATGAAAAGAATTTTCCCTTATATAGTGCGGCAGAAATGTGGAAGTTTCAAGATATTTTACCATCTGAATTAAATTGCAATAATATTATAATAATTAAACCTAATAATGATAAAGTAATTGGAGATCTAGATTTACAAAAAGAATTAATTTTTAATAAATACAATAAAAAATGTGATATTGTTAATATTCCATCAGCAATAAATTCTCATCTTAAAGTAGGTCATAATGTCTTTACATCACCAGATATTGTAATTAAGGATGTTTACAATCAAATTTATAGTTACTTAAAGTAAAAAAAATTGATAAAATATCATTTTAAGGAAATTGCTTAAACATAAGAATTTAATATAACAGTAAAATAATGTCAAAGTTTATCATGATTGGAGTAATAAGTGCTATGGCTCTTGCTTGTAGCACAATCGGTGTTAATGCAGGTCCTTCTGAAGGAAATTTGCATTTTAGTGAATTTGAAAAGTTTGTTCAAAAGTTTGAAAAAAAATATGAAGAATCTGAGTTTAGAAAGAGACTTGAAATCTTCACTGAGAATTTTAACCAAATTCTACATCACAATAGAGAAGCAGAAAGTGGTAATAGATCTTATTACCTAGGTATTGGACCTTTTGCTGACATGACAGTGAATGAATATTCTAATTCATTCCTCAACCCTTATTTCACTAGAGGAGCAGTTGGATGCGATGAATTCAAATATACTAGTTCAATGGATTCAGTTCCTACAAGAATGGATTGGAGAGAACATAATGCTGTAACAGATGTTAAAGATCAAGGTCAATGTGGATCATGTTGGTCTTTTTCAACAACTGGTGCAGTAGAAGGTCTAGTTTCTATCAAACAGAATGATTTGACTCCTCTTTCTGAACAACAACTTGTAGATTGCTCAAGATCTTATGGTAACAATGGTTGCTATGGGGGTCTAATGACAAGTGCTTTTGATTATGTAATGGATAACAAGGGATTGTGTACTGAAACTGAATATCCTTACACAGCTAAAGGAGGAACTTGTCAAAAATGTATGGCTGATTCAGATTCATTCCTAACCGGATGTTCTGAAGTTTCATCTGGTGATGAAAACAGTGTAATTCAAGCTTTGTCTCAACAACCTCTTGCTGTAGCAATTCAAGCTGATACTTTTGATTTCCAACATTACAAGAATGGTGTATTTAATTCTACAGCTTGTTATACTGGACAACTAGATCATGGTGTACTTTTGGTTGCATATGATCAAGATACAATGACCATCAAAAATTCTTGGGG
>JGI20157J14317_10000253_pt1 | contig 61694 bp, 60 predicted proteins | sample COG_07_FD_14317 | JGI IMG/M metagenome (IMG submission 14317)
AGATAAGTGGGTTAAAAAATACCATGGTGCTAAGCTTCTATCCTTAAATTCATGCTCTATAAAATTTGATGGGATCATCACATGCCTAAAGGATGACGCTTCTATCTCATCAGTAATCCTGAATAGCGGATTATTAAAGTCAATCAAAACCAATGCTTTTATTGTTGATCACTCGACCACTTCTCTAGACTTAGTTTCAACCATATCAAATCATCCCGACATCCTTGATAAGAAAATATCTTTCTTTGATGCGCCTGTGAGCGGGGGTGAGGTGGGGGCAATAAATGGCTTGCTTTCAATAATGCTAGGTGGTCCGAAGGCAAAGCTATCTAAAGTTAAAATAGTATTAGAAGCGTATTCAAAATCCATTACTCATATTGGGCCAAGCGGTCATGGACAATTAACAAAAATGGTTAATCAATTGTGCATAGCAAGTCTTATACAGGGCCTTTCTGAGGGAATTGCCTTAGGTTCTAAATCTAATTTAAATATGAATAAAGTCTTGGAGGCAATATCTGGAGGAGCTGCCCAATCATGGCAAATGGATAATCGATTCAAAACGATGATCAAGGGTGACTTTGATTTTGGTTTTGCTGTTGATCTAATGATCAAAGATCTAAAGATTGCTTTAAATCAATCTAAGAAGCTAGATCTCAATCTTTCAACATCTAAATCGATTCTTAAAAATTATAATAAATTATCACTAAGTGGAGATGGAAACTTAGACACGTCAAGTTTAATTAAATTATTAGGTTAGTATCTGATATTAGGAGTATTTAATTATGAGTGATTATATATTTGGAGAGGTCCCAGGAACCTTTAGCGGTCAATTATTTGCTAATAGAAAAGATCTTTATGATTCAGGTATCCACAATCAGTTACAAGCTGGAATTCAAGGAAAAGAGTCGGAAGGGTGCTGCTCCATTGTTCTATCTGGCGGTTATGAGGATGATATTGATGATCTAGATGAAATCTTATATACAGGTCACGGAGGTAGAGATGAGAAAACAACAAAACAAGTTGCAGATCAGGAACTGTCTACTTATAACAGCGCTCTAATCAAATCGTATGTAGAAAATTTACCTGTAAGGGTAACTAGGGGATTTCAAATCGAATATGGTCCATCAGAGGGATATAGATATGATGGAATCCATTATGTAACTGGCTATGAATACACAAAAGGTTCTCATGGTTTTATGGTGTATCAGTTTAATCTAAGCGCTTTAGCAACCTATAACAACATTAAAAAATCTATAATTGATAATGTAAAACCAGACCTTAAGTTTCCAGATCGAAAAGAAGTAATTAGAAGCCAATTAAATAGAAATAGGGCGATTCCTAGAAATATTAAAAATATGTATAAACACATATGTCAGGTATGTCTTACACCAGTTGAGGGTAAGCGAAATGGTCTTATATCAGTTGGTGCCCATATTGAACCATTGGGGCATCCTCACAATGGTCCAGACGATGCATCTAACATGTTATGTCTCTGCCCAAATCATCACAGCATGTTTGATGACTATGGATTCACAATTGATGATGATCTTTCTATTAATATAAAGGGTGCTTTACCAATGAATACATCTAAACTTCTGCATGTTGATAAAAACCATGCAATAGACATGAAATACATTAATAATCACAGGAATAGGGCTAATAACTATGACAGCTAATTATCATATAACTTCGCATAATATATATTATGTTAAATATTGGTTATTAAAATAAACCCTCAATCCCTTCTATTAATGGGTTAAAATAGGCACATGGCAAAAGAAGACAATTTAGAATTCGAAGGTGAAGTGATAGAAACTCTCCCGAACACTACTTTTAGAGTAAAGCTTGAGAACGATCACATTATAGAAGCTCACATCTCTGGAAAGATGCGCAAGCATTACATCAGAATATTGACTGGTGATAAGGTTAAGGTTGAGATGACTCCCTATGACTTAACAAAAGGAAGAATTACATTTAGGGGTCGCTAGGCTTTAGTTTTTACAGTTCTCTTCTTGGCTTCAAACGCGATTTCATCTCTATCTAGATCTACCTTGATCTGACCACCTTTACTTAAATCACCAAAAAGAACCTTGTCTACGAGTGGTTTCTTAATTTTATTAGTAATAAATCTCTCCATAGGCCTTGCGCCCATCTCTTTATTATAGCCATTTTTAGCAATCCAGTTTAAGACTTTCTTGGAGTATATAAGCTCAATATTTCTTGCATCAAGCTGAGCTTGAAGCTTGGTAAGGAACTTATCGACGATAGATAGAATAACTTCCATCGGTAGATAGTTAAACTGTATGATTTCGTCTAGCCTGTTTCTGAACTCTGGTGAGAATAGCTTCTTCAGTGATAGCAATGCATCTGATTCATTAGATTGATCGCTGAAACCAATAGTTTTCTTCTCGAGAAGATCTGCACCTGCATTTGTTGTCATGACCACGATAACATTTCTAAAATCAGCCTTTCTGCCGTTATTATCAGTTAAAACACCAGAATCCATGATCTGAAGAAGTAAATTATATATATCAGGATGTGCCTTTTCTATCTCATCAAGAAGGAGAACACAGTGAGGGTTTTGAACCACTGCCTCAGTTAAAAGGCCTCCCTGATCAAAGCCGACATAGCCAGGAGGAGCTCCTATAAGCCTAGATACTGTATGTCTCTCCATATACTCTGACATATCAAAGCGGACTAGCTCTATACCCATCATAGTGGCGAGCTGAGTTGTAATTTCTGTCTTACCAACACCCGTAGGACCAGCAAATAGAAAGGACCCTATAGTCTTATTATCATCTCTGAGCCCTGCCCTAGATAGCTTAATAGCGTTTACTAGGCTATGAATTGCTGTGTCTTGACCAAAAATGACTGTTTTCAGGTCTGACTCAAGCTTCTGCAAATTAATAGATTCTCTACTAGATATAGTTTGCTCTGGGATTTTTGATATTTTTGATATAGTTTTTTCTATATCTATCTGATTTACTGTTATTTTTTTTGAATTTTTTCTTCCAATATTTAATAAAGCGCCCGTCTCATCTATTAGATCAATGGCTTTATCAGGTAAGAACCTATCATTTAAGAATCTTTTTGAAAGATTAACAGCTGAATTAATAGATTCATGGGAGTACTGAACATTATGATGTAACTCATAGTTACCTTTCAGGCCATCCAATATAAGAACGCAGTCTTCTACAGAGGGCTCAAGCACATCAATCTTTTGAAATCTTCGTGAAAGAGCTTGGTTTTGATTAAATACACCTCTGAATTCTTGAAATGTTGTTGAACCGATGCACCTTAGACTCCCTTTGCCTAGTGCAGGCTTAAGAAGATTCGAGACATCTAAACTACCACCTGAGGCTGAGCCAGCTCCTATAATGGTGTGTATCTCATCGATAAATAATATTGGATTAGTTGCCTTATCCAAAAAGCTTAAAACAGACTTCAGTCGCTTCTCAAAATCACCTCTATACTTTGTGCCCGCTATTAATGCACCTATATCGAGAGAGTACAAAGATGATTCTTGCAGAAACTCAGGAACTTCTTTTTCGTTAATCAAATGGGCCAATCCTTCTGCAATAGCGGTCTTCCCTACTCCAGACTCGCCCACTAACAATGGGTTATTTTTTGTGCGCCTAGCTAATATCTGGACGATTCTCTCAACCTCGTCAGACCTACCAATCAATTTATCAATTTTATTTGCTCTTGCTAGTTCATTGAGGTCAATCAGAAACTCTAGCTCAGCAGAGACTGGCTCATCAAGAACCTGCTCTTCTGAGTCAGAATCATTCACACTTTCCTCTGAGGTGGAGGGTCGACCATGCGATATGTATGAGACGATATCAAGGCGACCAATTCCTTGTTTTGAAAGAAGATAAACTGAGTGAGACTCTTTCTCTGAAAAAATTGCAACTAGAAGATTAATAGGTTTAACAACACCCTTGCCTGATGACTGAACATGGAATACAGCTCTTTGAAGAACGCGTTGAAATCCGAGTGTAGGCTGGACTGGCTTCTTTGAATCTACTTTTACAGGAGTGTTATCGCGAACATGCTCCTCTAGATTCTCTCTTAAGGTATTTAAGTTAACGTCATTGGTTTCTAGGGCTTGGCGAATATCATAGTCAGAAATGAGCATGAGGAGTAAATGCTCAATGGTCAGGTACTCAAGATTTTGATCCTGTGCCTGGTCAAATAAATTTGCGATTGATTGCTCTAAATCTTTGCTAAACATTAATCTGTAAGTGGCTCTATATCGCTAACTAAGGGGTGTTCATGGGTCCTTGCTAGCTCGTTAATTTCATGAGATTTCATTTCTGCTATCTCTTTAGGAAATATACCACAAACTCCCTTGCCCTTTGAATGAACAGCCAACATTATCTGAGTTGACCTTTCATGCTCATAACCAAAAATAGATTGGAGAATATAGATTACAAAATCCATGGGAGTAAAATCATCATTCAGCAGGACTACCTGGTACAAAGGTGGTTCTTTGAGCTCAGGTTTATCTTCAAGTACAACCGTGCCCTGATCAGATGAAGGGTGGGTATCAGAGGATGAAGATTGCAGAATCTTCACATTCTTTTGATCATTTCCTGCGCGAAGCCTGAGCAAGATACTAGGTTGGCGTCATCCATCAGCCTTTCAAAGTCATAAGTGACCATCTTGTCGTTAATAGCTGCTTCCATAGAAGAAATAATTAAATCAGCTGCTTCCACCCATCCCAAATGACGCAACATCATTTCAGCAGATAGAATCAATGAGCCAGGATTAACTTTGTCCTGTCCTGCATATTTAGGTGCTGTTCCATGAGTTGCTTCAAACAAAGCTGATTCATCACCAATATTAGCACCTGGAGCTATGCCAATGCCGCCAACGCATGCTGCTAAGGCATCTGAAACATAATCACCATTTAGATTCATGGTTGCAATAACATCATACTCTTTAGGTCTAGTTAGGATTTGCTGAAGGAAGGCATCACAAATGACATCCTTTATAACAATGCTGTTGCCATTATTAGGATTTTTGATTGTGACCCAGGGGCCGCCATCAAACAACTCTCCGCCATATTCGCTGACGCTCAACTCATATCCCCAGTCCCTAAAAGCACCTTCGGTAAATTTCATAATATTACCTTTATGAACTAGTGTCACAGAGGAGCGATTATTTCTAATTGCATAGTCAATAGCCTGCTTTACAAGTCTTTCGGTACCCTGCTTTGAGATAGGCTTTACACCTAATCCAACATTTTCAGGAAAGCGAATTTGAGTCACGCCGAATTGCTCTTGAAGAATTTTCACCATTGCATTTGATTCTGGTGAGCCAGCTTCAAACTCAACACCAGCATAGATATCTTCTGAGTTTTCTCTAAAAATTACCATGTCTACATGAGATGGATTTTTTACGGGGCTTGGCACTCCAGAAAAATATCTTATTGGTCGCAAGCAAACATACAAGTCTAAAATCTGCCTTAAAGAAACATTAAGGGATCTAATGCCTCCCCCAACAGGAGTCGTCAAAGGTCCTTTAATGCTAACTATATATTCTCTTAATGCATCGATGGTTTCATCTGGAAGCCAAGTATCTTCGCCGTAAACTTTGGTTGATTTCTCACCACAGTAAACTTCCATCCATGAAATCTTTTTAGATCCGTTGTATGCAACCTTCACCGCATTATCAACAACATCTATCATTGCAGGAGTAATATCTATTCCTATGCCGTCACCCTCGATAAATGGGATAATTGGATTATCTGGAACAACTAATGCCCCATTATCCATTGAAATTTTAGTGCCTTCGGTAGGAATGTTAATATGTTTGTAGCTCATTGCTGTCCCCTTGTGATTAAACGCTTATATAATATAAATCGGTGAGAATTATACTCTAAAAAGAGCTTTAAATAGACGGCTGTAAGGTAATTTATGTCAAATAATGCGGGTAAGAAGATTGTTGTTGGAATGTCCGGTGGCGTTGACTCGTCTGTTGCTGCACTTCTTCTCAAGGATCAGGGTTATAACGTTCAAGGTCTCTTCATGCAGAACTGGCAAAATGAACCCGGGGAAGTATGCACATCAGAGGTAGACTTTGCTGATGCTTCTAAGGTCTGTGATGCGTTAGATATTCCTCTTCATAAAGCTAACTTTAGTGATGAATATTGGGATAGGGTTTTTAAAGAGTTTTTATCAGAGCATGAAAAAGGTAGAACTCCAAACCCAGACATACTTTGCAATCGCGAGATTAAATTTAAATCTTTTTTAGATTATGCTTTTAAAATAGGTGCTGACCTTATAGCGACCGGTCATTACGCAAGACTAGAGAATGTAAACGGTCAAACTCGTTTGATGAGAGCCCATGATCAAAACAAAGATCAAACTTATTTCTTGCATGAGGTGAAAGAAGACGAATTTTCTAAATGCCTGTTTCCACTCCAAGACTTACCGAAAGACCAAGTCAGGAAGATTGCAGAAGAAAATAATTTTATTAATCATGATAAAAAAGATTCTGTTGGTATTTGTTTTGTTGGCGAAAAAAACCTTCGTGATTTTTTAAAACGCTTTATTTCTTTTAAACCAGGTCACATCAAGGATTTCGAAGGTCAGATTATTGGAGAGCATCCAGGCGCCCTTCTGTTCACTCAAGGACAACGCCAAGGCCTTAATGTGGGCGGTATTAAAAATAAATCTGAACTGCCTTGGTATGTATATGACAAAAATATTGATCTGAATGAGGTTTATGTATGCCAGGGTGGGTCAAATTCATTGCTCATGAGTTCTGGCTTAATAATGGAATCAATGAAATGGATTAATGTTTTGACTGAAGAACCAAAATTACTAGAATGCTTAGTACAGGTAAGGCATCGAGGCCAGCCAATTAAATGCCAAGCTGTGTTCGGAAATAAGGAGGTTCATTTAAAGTTCGAAGAGCCTATTAGGGCTATTGCGCCAGGTCAGTCAGCCGTACTTTACTCTGACAATCAATGTTTAGGTGGCGGCATCATAGCTAAATCAATCAAACTCTAGCTATAATTGCCATTATGAAAATTGAACAAATTATTTCTCCTCTTGATAACCGATATAACCAAAAGATTGTAGAGTTGGCTGTCAATTTCTCAGAATCTAATCTAAATAAGATTAGATTTGAAATTGAGATTGAGTGGCTAATCTTCTTGTGCACAGATGGCGGTAATAATTTTCCATCTCTATCAAATAGCCATCTAGCAAATTTAAAGACCCTAAAAAATAATTTTAATGAAAAGTCTGCAAAGCGCATCAAAGCAATTGAAGGCAAGACCAATCATGATGTTAAGGCTGTTGAGTACTTTATAAGGGAGGAGCTAAAAAAATCAAAAAATCTTAAAAAATTTGAGCATCTAATTCATTTTGCACTCACAAGTGAAGATATTAACTCTTTGTCTTATGCCATCTTACTAAGAGATGCCCAAACTATTTACATTAAACAGTTAGATACTGTTATCAAAGAGCTCACAAAGAGGTCAAGATCGTGGGCAGCAATACCAATGCTTGCAAGGACGCACGGTCAAGCTGCATCACCCTCAACGCTAGGAAAAGAAATGAAGGTGTTTGCAGAGCGATTGAAACGTCAACGAGACATGCTTAAGAGTATGACGCCTATGGCAAAGTTTGGGGGAGCGACTGGTAATTTTCATACCTTGCAGCTCAGCGATGAAAATTTAGACTGGGTTTCCAAAACTAAAAAATTCATATCCTCATTCAAGGTAGAGCAAAATCCTATGACTACTCAAATTGAACCACACGATGGAATTGCCGAGATCGCTCATTGTATACAGAGAATTAATAATATTCTTATAGACTTCAATCAAGATGCTTGGCTCTACATCAGCAATGATTTGTTTAGTCTGAAACTAAAAGATGGTGAGGTTGGCTCATCAACCATGCCTCACAAGGTCAACCCTATTGACTTTGAAAACTCAGAAGGAAATTTAGGCCTGTCTAACGCAATGATGGATTTTTTTGCTAACAAGCTCACAAAATCAAGATTACAGCGTGATCTTTCAGATTCAACTGTTTTAAGAAATCTGGGTGTTGGTTTTGGTTACTCGTACGTTGGATTTTCTTCAACCCTCAACGGGCTAAGCAAACTTCAGCCAAACAAAATGAAAGCAAAAGAAGAGCTTGAGAATAATTGGCAAATTCTTGCAGAGGCATTACAAATTATCATGAAATTAGAAGGGCTTGATAATGCGTATGAAATTATTAAAGATAAAACTAGAGGACTAAGTCTAACTAAAACCACTTATACCAACCTGGTAGAGACACTAGCCATTTCAGATCAAGCAAAAGCTAAGCTTAAAGCTCTCACACCACTGAACTACATAGGAATAGCTGAAAAGCTAGCTAAAAAATAGATTCTGTAGTCTAGCTACATTTCTAATACCTTTTAAAGCCTGTTTTTATAGTATTTTTTAATATAATTGACAAGTGAGTCTATATAAAATTTAATTCACTACATAATTTTTATGGAGTAATTAATGGGTAGATTAAAGTTGTCATCAGAGATTGAGCGTTTAAAGGCAGTTCCTGGCTTCAAGGGATCGGACTGGAACTCTATCAAGCCTGAGTTTGCTGCCAGAATGGTTATCCAAAACCAATTTAAAACGGGCATAGATATTGCAAAATACACAGCTGGAATAATGCGTAAAGATATGGACGCTTATGACAGTGATACCTCCTCTTACACTCAATCATTAGGTTGCTGGCATGGATTTATTGGCCAACAGAAACTAATTTCAATTAAAAAACATTTTGGTACAACGGATAAAAAATATTTGTACTTATCTGGATGGATGGTTGCAGCCTTAAGATCAGAGTTTGGACCCCTTCCCGACCAGTCTATGCATGAGAAAACATCTGTTGCTAGTCTTGTTGAAGAGCTGTACACATTTTTAAGGCAAGCAGATGCAAGAGAGTTAGCCGCCTTATTCAGAAAACTTGATAGCGCTGCAGAGAGTGACAAGCAATCAATTCAAGACCAGATAGACAACTTTGAAACCCACATTGTCCCAATTATTGCAGATATTGATGCGGGATTTGGTAATGAAGAAGCGACCTATCTTATGGCTAAACAGATGATTGAAGCTGGTGCGTGCTGCATTCAAATTGAGAACCAAGTTTCAGACGAAAAGCAGTGCGGACATCAAGATGGAAAAGTTACAGTTCCTCACTCAGACTTTTTAGCAAAAATTAATGCTGTCCGTTACGCTTTCCTTGAGCTAGGGGTAGATGATGGGGTTATTGTTGCTCGCACAGACTCGCTTGGTGCAGGCTTAACGAAGCAGATCGCTGTTACCAATGAGGCAGGAGATTTAGGGGATCAATATAACTCATTTTTAGATGTTGAAGAGATGACTGCTGAGACTATGAACCATGGTGATGTCCTGATCAATCAAAATGGAAAGCTAGTACGTCCTAAACGACTACCCAGTAATCTCTATCAGTTCAAGAAAGGAACTGGGGAAGCTAGATGTATCTTAGACTCTATTACAAGCCTCCAGAATGGTGCTGACTTAATTTGGATTGAAACTGAAAAGCCCCATATCGGTCAGATTGGCGCCATGATGGATGAGATAAAAAAAGCTGTTCCAAACGCAAAGCTTGTGTACAACAACAGTCCCTCCTTTAACTGGACATTAAATTTTAGACAGCAAGTCTTTGATGCTATGCACGAGGCTGGACAGGACGTATCTGCCTATGAGCGAGAAAATCTGATGGATATTTCTTATGATGCCAGTGAATTAGCTATTGAAGCCGATAGAAGAATTCAAACTTTTCAAGCTGATGCTGCGCGCGAAGCTGGAATATTTCACCACCTTATCACTCTTCCTACATATCACACAGCAGCTCTTTCAACAGACAACCTGGCAAAAGAATACTTCGGTGAAAAAGGAATGCTAGGCTACGTCGAAGGGGTTCAAAGAAAAGAAATTCGTCAAGGCATCGCCTGCGTGAAACATCAAAATATGGCGGGTTCTGATATGGGCGATGACCACAAGGAGTACTTTGCTGGAGAGGCTGCCCTTAAGGCTTCGGGTGATGACAATACCATGAACCAATTCTAGTTATCACAATCCCCCGTGGTAGTGCGCCCGCAAATTTGACAGGGCGCACCTTTTTCAAGATTAGCTAACCCCCCACAACTTCCAGTAATTGGCTTATCTTTTGTGATCACCCCTATAGCAATAGCAGCAAAAGAGAGGGTGATTACTGCAAAGACAAGAATAAATTCAAACATGTTTAATGTTGCCAGTTATTTGATTTCAAAAATTTAATTGTATCGTTATTATTAATTATATATAAAACAGATATATTTTCTTGCTCTGCCAGCTCCAAGCCTCGGTCTGCTCCCATAACATTCATTGCTGTAGCCCATGCATCTGCCTCCATGGATGAGATCTTAGAAGTTACAGTTACTGACAGAATATTATTAGAGATGGACTGGCCTGTTTGCGGGTCAAGTGTATGACTGGTTTTATTGCCTCGCTCATCAACAGCAAAGTTCCTGTATTCACCTGAAGTTGCAACGGCTAAAAAGGAATCACTGAGTAAATTAATAATTGATTGGTTTGAGTAGCTGGTTGGGTCCTGAATACCCACAACCCATGGTTCACCATGGTTAGAGCCGGTTAATATTAACTCTCCACCTATATCAAAGAGGAAATTATTTTTATCAGAGCTTATTAAAAGATTATAAATTTGATCTACAGCGAAGCCTTTTGCTATGGATGATAGATCAAATAAGAATTGATTAAATTTCTCTACATACATATCCTCCGTCATAACAAACCTCTTGGTTGACAGAGGCTCAAATACATCTGTGTTTATCTCAGGGCCAAATCCTGCATTGATAACAGAAGAACCGAGAGTGATGTCATAGGCTCCATTGGATGCAGTTGTCAGCTTTTCTGCGAAACTTAGTAAGGTGTATAACTCTGTGCTAATTTTTACCTTGGTGTTAGTTGGCGCTTGGTTTAGCAAAGATAATTCAGATGATGTCTTGTAGGTAGAAGCAATAAAATCAATCCTATTCAACTCATCTACAATTGATTGCCTTAATGAGTCAGGTATGTACTCCGTGGAAACTAATTTCCAATAAGTTCCGTAAATATTTCCGCTAACTTGATAAGTTGATGATTTATTATGATTGTAGGCAAGCAGTATGCAAAGAATGCCAACAGAAAGAGCAAGGGCTTTAGATGCTATGAGGCGACTCAAGTAGCTAGGCTATCCACCAAAGTCATCGAGCATTATATTCTCTGGCTCAACTCCAAGGTTAATTAGCATGTCTGTAACTGCTTTGTTCATCATTGGAGGTCCACACATATAAAACTCACAATCTTCAGGTGCCTCGTGAGATCCAAGATAATTATCAAATAAGACTTGATGTATAAATCCAGTTAACCCTTTCCAATCATCTTCGGGCTGAGGATCTGATAATGCTACATGCCATTCAAAATTCTCATTATCTTCAGCAAGCTTATTGAACTCATCAACATAAAACATTTCTTTTAAACTTCGAGCGCCATACCAAAAGGTAATTTTTCGATCATCATGAATTCTTAGTAGTTGATCAAAAATATGTGCCCTCATTGGCGCCATTCCCGCTCCTCCTCCCACAAACACCATCTCTGACTCTGTTTCTTTTGCAAAAAATTCTCCAAATGGACCAAAGACTCTGACTTTATCGCCGGGCTTAAGGTTAAAGGTCCAGGAAGACATGAGGCCTGGAGGTATATCAGAAGAACCAGGGGGTGGAGATGCAACTCTAATATTAAATTTCAACACACCCTTCTCATCTGGATAATTAGCCATTGAATATGCTCTTATAATTGCTTCTTTATTGTTGGCAACGTTATCCCAAATTTTAAATCTATCCCAATCCTCTCTGTACTCATCAGCTACATCAAATGAAGTGTAGGCCAGGTTCTCATAGGCTGGAGCTTCTAGCTGGACATATCCACCTGCTTTGAAGTTAACTTCCTCTCCCTCAGGGAGCTTAAGGATCAATTCTTTGATGAATGTTGCAACATTATCATTTGATACCACTTCACATTCCCACTCTTTCACCCCAAATACTTCTTCGGGAATGGTAATCTTCATGTCATTTTTCACTGCAACTTGGCAAGACAGTCTCCAGCCTTCTTTCTTTTCTTTTGAGTTAAAGTGAGATTCTTCAGTCGGCAGAATTGATCCGCCGCCTTCAGCTATCTGGCATTTACATTGACTACATGTTCCGCCGCCGCCACATGCACTCGATAAGAAAATCTTATTATCAGCTAGAGTTTGCAGGAGTTTGCTACCTGATGGAACTTTAATTGCATTGGAGCTGTCGCCATTAATCTCAATAGAAACCTCACCTGAACTCACAAGCTGACTACGCGCCATCAAGATAATAGTTACAAGCAATAAAACCACACCAGTAAAAGAGAGAACACCTAAAAATAAATCAATTTGCATAATTAAACCTTAAAGAGAGATACCACCAAATGACATAAATCCAAAACTCATTAGCCCAACAATAATAAAAGTAACCCCTAGGCCCTGAAGACCATCAGGAATATCTGAATATTTTAACTTCTCTCTTATACCCGCTAGAACTACGATAGCCATGGCCCACCCAACGCCAGCGCCCAAACCATAAACTACACTCTCACCAAACTTCAGATCTTTTTCGACCATGAACAGGGTTGCCCCTAAAATAGCACAATTAACTGTGATGAGTGGTAAGAAGACGCCCAACGCGTTATACAAAGCCGGAACAAACCTATCTAGAAACATTTCTAAAATTTGAACAGCGGCAGCAATCACGCCTATATAACTAATCAGCCCTACAAACTGTAAGTTAACATTTGGTAAGCCAGCCCAAGCCAACGCGCCATCTTTTAGTATGGTGTTAAAAATAAAATTATTTAAAGGCACTGTAATTAGGCAAACTGCTATAACAGCTACCCCTAAGCCAAAAGCTGCATCAATCTTCTTTGAGATAGCAATAAATGTACACATGCCTAAGAATACTGACAAGGCTATGTTCTCAATAAATACAGTTGTAATAAAAATACTTAGATAATGTTCAAGCATTTAATTCCCTCTTGGATAAGTCTGGCGCAGTGGCATGTTTAGATAGCTTAAATTCATTCACTTCAACTTGATCACTTTTGTATGCCCTGATACCCCAAATCATCAATCCAATAAGGATGAAGGAGCTGGGAGGAAGTAATAGCAAGTTGTTAGCAGGGTACCATCCACCATTTGAAATAAGCGGAAGAATTTCGTATCCCATCAAGCTACCTGCTCCAAAAAGCTCTCTGACGATTGCAACAGCGATTAAGATAACGCTATAGCCCAATCCATTTCCAAGGCCATCAATGAAACTGATAAAAGGTTTCTCCTTCATAGCGAAGGCTTCCGCTCTCCCCATGACAATACAATTGGTAATAATCAAGCCGACAAAGACAGAAAGCTTTTTACTTGTCTCATAATCGTAGGCCTTCAATAACTCATCAACAACAATCACAAGTGAGGCGATAATTGTCATTTGAACAATAATTCTCACGCTGCTTGGAATATAGTTTCTGATAATTGAGATAAAGAGATTGGAGAACGATACAACGCTAGTCAAAGCAACACACATCACCAAGGTGACTGACAGGTTACTTGTCACTGCTAATGCAGAGCAAATCCCTAAGATTTGTAATGTTATAGGGTTCTCTTCAAGCAATGGCTTGGTCAGGACTTCCTTATATTTTTTAACTGTCATAATTTATATTTTTAAGTGTCTCTTGATAACCGCTCTCGCTAAACCAAAAGGCCAACATATTAGTCACACCCCTGCTAGTCAATGTCGCTCCTGAGAGACCGTCAACTTGATAGTCAGCCATTGCATTAGATGGATCTACCTTCCCTTTAATAACTGCTATCTCTATATCACCATCTTTGTAGATTTTCTTGCCATCCCACAATGCCTTCCACCGAGGATTATCAACCTCTGCACCAAGACCAGGAGTTTCCTTGTGTTCATAGAACTCAAGTCCTCTGATAGTATTTAGATCTTTATCAATGGCAATATAGCCAAAGAGCGTTCCCCAAAGGCCATATCCGCGTATGGGCAGAATAATTTTCTCAAGCTGATTTTCTTCATCCTTCAAAAGGAATATTTTGCCGATGTTTTCTTTGTTCTTAACTATAGCAATATCAAGATCAGGAGGAATGGGTGTTGAAAAACCAGCTTGCTTAGAAAAATAGACAGGATCATAAGTGGTCAAATCTAAGTTTTCATACTCATCAAGCAAGAGCCCAGAGCTGAAATCTACAAATTTTGGCGTGAGCTTGGTGAATTGAGATTCTACAGATTGCTGTGGATCATAAATAGCTGCAGTTTTTAAAATCTTAATTCTTTGATCATTTAACTTATTAAGGTTTTGAGTATCTCTAAGACTTACCGCAGCGAAAGACACACTATAAGAGAGCAAAACAAACAAACAACAAAGGAGACCGTTAAAGTTTTTAATACTGAATCATTCATGAGAAAGAGCCCTCTGACGTTTAGCAATATTGCGTGAGACAACCATATGATCAATGACTGGAGCAAATAAGTTTGCAAAAAGAATTGCCAACATCATGCCTTCCGGGAAAGCAGGATTAACAACTCGTATCAAAACAACAGTCACCCCAATAAGGCCTCCATATAACCATCGGCCAGCATCTGTACCAGATCCTGAGACAGGCTCGGTTGCCATAAAGACTAGTCCGAAAGCAAAACTACCTATAACAAAATGCCAATACCACGGCACTTGAAACATCGGATTAGTATCAGAGCCAATAATATTCAGAATTGAACTCATAGCCATCATGCCGATAATCGTGCCAAGAATAATTCTGTATGAGGCAACCTTGGTGGCTAACAAAATAATGGCTGCTATGCCTATTGCGATGATAGAGGTTTCTCCCACTGAGCCGGGTATGTGGCCAAAAAAAGCATCAAACCAAGAAAAGTTATTCGTTAAGCCATTTAAACCATCTTCAGCAGCATAGCCTAGAGGGGTCGCGCCACTAAAGCCTGCTGGGGTAATTCCAGTATCTGATAAGCCTGCAATCCAAACTTTATCTCCAGAGAGCTGTGAGGGATAAGCAAAGTATAAAAAGGCTCTTCCGGTCAAGGCTGGGTTCAAGAAGTTTTTACCAGTCCCACCAAAGACTTCTTTGCCAATAACTATACCGAAAGTAATTCCCATCGCTGCTTGCCACAACGGTAAATCAGGTGGGCAACTGAGAGCAAATAAAATAGAGGAAACAAAAAGGCCCTCATTAATCTCGTGCTTCCTGACCACTGCAAATAATATTTCCCAAAGTATTCCGACAGCAAAGGTAACCGCATAAATAGGAATAAAATAAACAGCTCCTATCCACATCTTGCTTATAAAGCTGTCTTGAGAATAACCAACTAAATTGATAATAATGTGATGCCAATCATTTGTATTGTTTGATCCAACAAGCGCTAGATAGTCTAATGTTTGGTTGCCTATATTGTACATTCCAAAAAACATTGCTGGAAAAGCAGCCAACCAAACAATAACCATAATTCGCTGAATGTCTATTGAATCTCTTACATGGATGGGATTAGTGGTTTTTTTGGTGGAAGAGAAGATAAAGTTTTCAATAGCATCATAAATCGGAAACCACTTAGCTTTTGAGCCGCCTGGCATGAAATCAGGTTTGATTTTAGCGTTTGCAGAGCGTAGCCAAGTTTTCATTTATATTCCTCAAACATTTTTTCAAGATTGCTATCTAAAATAGATTGATAATCATATTTACTAGGGCAAACGTAACTAACTAACCCAAGATCCTCAGGAGCAAGCTCCAAGACACCCAGTTTCTCTCCGAGCTCAATATCAAAAGTGACCAAGCTTTTTAAAAGTTGTGTTGTCAAAATATTTAATGGCATAACATCTTGATAGGACGGAACTGGAACAATTGCCCTGTCGCCACCGTTCATAGAAGCATTAAAAATAAACTCCTTGGGTTTTAGCCAGGATGATAAAAAGGCTGGCATTCTTGAGTGTAGCTTGGTGCCAGGCATGGCCCAGTTAAAGAGAATGTCGTTAGTCTCGTCGCTGATTACTGATACTTGATTATCATAAGCACCAAGATAATTCATAACATTTTCTGCTGTTCTGCCATTAAGAATGGAGCCAGAAATGACCCTAGAGCTTTCCTTGATTGCTCCGGCTGTTAGCTCAGATAGATTACTGCCATATCTAACTTTGAGAATCTTTGGATCATGGACGCTTGGACCACCCAATGCAATGAGCTTATGGGTGCGCAGCTGCTTATTTTTTAATAAATAGCCTAGGGAAATAATCTCTTGCCATGAGATAGACCAAACAGATCTATTTTGACCAACAGGATAGAGAAAATGAATATGAGTTCCAGTTAAGCCCGCGGGATGAGGACCATTAAATTGATTGTAATGTATATTTTCAACTGACTGGTCAAACGCATTGTTTTGATAGGAACAAAAAGTTTTTGCACTCGCATTAATAGAGTCTACAAAGCTTAGACCNGCATTAAATAAGTCNAGGTCTTCTTGAATCAAGTGATGAGGGTCTGCNGCTAGAGGGCTGGTGTCACAAGCATTCACAAATATTGCATCTGGCATTGCATTAACATCTGGAATCCTGTTGTATGGGCGAGTTCTAAAATATGAAAAAGTGCCCGAATCAATTAAGAATTCTACTGGCGAACCATAGGTGTTTAAATCAAAAAGTTTGGATGCAATTGAATCATCCACATCAATAACCAATGAAAGGAATCGTCTCTTCTCTCCACGATTCACTGAAGCCACAACCCCTGAAGATGGTGATGTAATGTAGACACCTGGGTTTTTCTTGTCTTCAAAAACTTTTTGACCAGCGGCTACTGTTTCGCCCTCTTTAACAAGCATGGTAGGTTTGAGGCCGACAAAATCTGGGCCCAAAATAGCAATGGAGTTAATGGCAGTTGAGGAATCTATTTCCGAGCTAGGAGCTCCAGAAATTGGTAAATCAAGTCCTTTGTTGGTGTTAATCACGCTGTCCCTTCAGTGAAAGATGGGTGAATTATAAAGGTAAAAAACTGCGGTTTCTATACCGAAGTATCAATTGGTAAAGGAAATCTCACGAGGTCAATTTTTGCTACTTTCTTGGTTAAATTTAAGACTTGCTTGGAGTATCCAAACTCATTGTCATACCAGCAATAAAGAGTCACCTGCCTACCGTCGGCAATGGTTGCCTGAGAATCAATAATGGTTGCAAATGGGCTTGAATAAAAATCAGTGGAGACAGCTTCAGGTGAATTAGTGTATCCAATAATTTCACGATACTTGCCAGAAAAAGCTGAGGACTTAAGAAAATCATTTAAGGTATCCCTAGTAACATCTTCTTTTAAATTAAGCACTAAAACTGCAAGACTAACATTGGGAGTTGGCACCCTAATAGCGTTGCCTGTTAGAAGACCATGAAGTTCGGGTATTGCCTTGGATACAGCCTTCACTGCTCCAGTTGAAGTAATCACCATGTTTAAGGCCGCACTTCTTCCTCTTCTATCACCTTTGTGAAAGTTATCTATGAGGTTTTGATCATTAGTATACGAATGGACCGTTTCAATATGCCCATTAGCAATACCATATTTATCGCTGACTAGTTTTAATACCGGGACAATAGCATTGGTAGTACAGGAAGCTGCCGAGATAATATTATCTGAGTCTGAAAGAGAGTTATCGTTGACACCAAATACAATGTTGCGAATATCACCCTTGGCTGGTGCGGTTAAGATCACCTTAGAAGCACCGGAATCCAGGTGCTGAGACAAGTCTTTCTCGTCCCTCCATATCCCAGTATTATCTATAACAATTGGTTTATTAATGCCTAATTGATCATATTTGACCTCGGTGGGTCCGCTGGCATAAATAAATTTAACAGGGTTGCCGTTAACAACAAGAAGATCATTATCAATATCTACTCTGATGGTTCCATTAAACCTTCCATGAACAGAATCTCTTCTAAGTAAACTGGCACGTTTAATCAAATCATTCTCACTGCCCTTTCGAACAACCACAGCTTTGAGTCTAAAATAATTTCCAGGCCCGGTTGTCTGAACTAGTAACCTTGCCATCAACCTGCCAATTCGTCCAAAACCATAGAGCACTATATCTTGCGGTTCATCTGGTCGCTGGGATTGAATTGATGAAATATTCAGCTGCTCAGCTAAGTATTGATCAATCTTCTCGGGGTTATCTTGCAGCTCTGAAAAAAAAGGACATCTCATGGTCAGTTCGCCCAGATCAATCTCACAGTCTGGTAGATTCAAGGTGCTGAGTCTTTCTAGCAGGGGAAATGTTTCTAGTTCACTCAGCTCATTCTCTTCAATTTGTCGAACAAACCTATGAGCTTTCATAATTTCAATCGGAGAAGCGTTAACCAAGGACTGGCCATAAATCATGATGTGGACACCGTGGCGGTATAAACGACCAACGATGGGAACCATCAGCTCAGCAAGACCCTCTCTCCACTTCCAATCACCAAAATAATCATCGATTTTTTCTCGTGATCTAAGATCGGGATTTTTGGTGAGATCGCTCATGAGTGAACCCTATAAAGTTGAGTACTTATTGATGTGATGTTGAGTATTTCCAAACATAGAATCTATAACTGTAAAACGTTTTAGATAGTGACCAATAGACATCTCATTACTCACACCCATGCCGCCGTGAAGCTGGACAGCTTGTTGACCGATGAATTTTCCTGCCTTCCCAACCTGTACTTTGAGAGCAGAGATAGTTTTAGTTGCCTCGGAATCATTAGAGTCCAGTTGCAAAGTAGCCTTTATTAATAATGATTTTGTAATCTCAGTTTCAATAAACATATCAACCATGCGATGCTGCAACACCTGAAAGTTACTAATGGGTTGGCTAAATTGCTCTCGTTCTTTTGTATATTGCACAGTTTTTTGATACGAGGCTGTCATCGCTCCAACTGCTTCTGCGCTAATGCATAGTGTCGCCACTTCGATCATTTGATTGAAAAGTGCTATTGCTTCTTCGCCGGACGCAATAACTGCATCTGCTGTCAGTGAAAGGTTTTCAAAAGTAAGCTCTCCGCAGGTTTGCCCATCCAGCGTTTTAAAATTTTGAATCTCTAGACCAGAAGTATCTTTGTTAATCAAAACTAGGGCTAGGCTATCAGCATGCTTGGCGAGAACAATAAATTGACTAGAATTAGTTGCATTTAACACTATGGTTTTAGAGCCATTTAGAGTTAGCTCATTGCCCTGCCCATCTAAAGTGGTTACGCAATCTAGGAAGTTGTATCCAATATTAGCTTCAGCATATGCAACAGAAACATGTTGCTCTCCAGCGATAATGCTTTCAAGCAGCTCTTGCTTGGCTGCATAATTTGAATTTTCTAATATCGTTCCACTCATAACTACTGAGCTAAGGTATGGCTCAACGACAAGAGACTTACCAAACTCCTCAAACATGACTGTTAACTCAATAGGACCAAAGTTAAAGCCTCCATTATCTTCGCTGAAAGGAACTGCTAGCCAGCCTAGCTCGGCAAACTGTTTCCAGTTTTCAGGACTGTATCCAACATCTGAATCTAAAATTTTCTCCCTATCTGTAAAATCATAGTTTGTTTCACAAAACTTTAGAACTTGATCGCGCAGCATATTTTGTTCATCTGAATAATTTAAATTCATTCTTATACTCCTAAGATAGCTTTCGCAATAATGTTTTTTTGAATCTCATTGCTTCCACCATATATCGATGTTTTTCTAAAATTTAAGTAATGCGCCACTGAGGTGCTTGCATAATCTGGCCCAGCAGGATTTTTATTAGACTCAAAACCTTCAGGCCCTTCATATGGAAGAATGTATTGACCGGCTGCCTCAACGAACAGCTCAGAGATTCTTTGTTGAATTTCGGTACCCCTAATTTTTAAAATGGATGATTCTGCTCCAGGATGACCACCTTTTGCTATAGCCGCTAGGGTTCTAAGTTCAGTAAACTCTAAAGCCATGAGATCAATCTCTAGCTCAGCAATTTTTTTATTTAAGTCAGCATCTTTGTATGCGGCTGTTTTCTCTTTTAATTTAGCTACTTGAACCTTGCAAACTGGGACCCCTGCAATTCCAAATCTTTCATGAGCAAGTAGGAATTTAGCGTAGGTCCAACCTTTACCCTCTTCTCCTATTAGCTGATCTGCTGGAACTTTAACGTCGGTAAAAAAGACAGTATTAACTTCATGGTCACCATCAATGGTGATAATAGGCTTCACTTCAATCCCTGGAGTATTCATGTCAATAAGCAAGAAGGAAATACCCTCTTGTTTCTTTTGAGTGGTCTCGGTTCTAACCAGGCAAAATATCCAATCTGCATTTTGAGCTAGCGTGGTCCATGTCTTTGCGCCATTAACAATGTAATGATCGCCATCAAGGACAGCTTTTGTTTTTAGTGAGGCTAAGTCAGATCCTGAGCCTGGCTCAGAATAACCCTGACACCACCAAGTATTAAACTGAAGAATATCTGGAAGAAATCTGTCCTTCTGCTCTTGATTACCAAAAGTATAAATCACTGGCCCAACCATACTTAGACCAAAAGGAAGGATAGTTGGGCATTGTGCAGCAGCCAGTTCATTTAAAAATAGATAGATTTGAACTGGGCTCCAGCCCGTTCCGCCAAACTCAACCGGCCAGTTATAGCCAGCCCAGTTTTTTTCGTAAAGAAATTTATGAAAATCAATCATGTCTGATTTTGAGAGAGACTCACCTTTTTGCTGTTTTTCTCGCACGTGAGCTGGGAAATCATTAATTAAACCTGATCTAATTTCCTCTTGAAACTGAAGATCTTGTTCTGAAAAACTTATATCCATGTTAGTGTTCCTTTTTTTGGTTAATGTCTAATCGAAAATTATACTTCACCATATGAAAGAACAACAGATGCATTTTGAAGCTCATGAGCTTGCTGAGTCTGCAAAAAACGACTCTCAGAAGCTCTTGTATTTGTGCGCATCAGACAAAGAAGCACGGTTGGTGCGACATGAATTAGAGCTTTATCTGCCCAAAGAGTCCATTGCTTACTATCCAGAGCGTGAAATATTGCCATATGATAGGTTTTCAACACCTCAGTCAATTATCCAGGCCCGCATAAGTATTTTAAATGCTCCAAAAACTGATCTTAAAGTTGTGGTAACGAGTGGCTTAAACTTGCTGGAGAAACTGCCAGCGAAAGAATTTTTTGCAGCACGTAAAATCTTGTCAACAGGCGATAGTCTGTCTATCAAAGAGCTTGCTGAAAATCTAATTGCTCTTGGTTATGAGCGTACTGATAAAGTTGAGGCCATTAATCAGTTTGCCATTAGAGGAGGCGTAGTCGACCTTTACTCTAGTTTTTACTCCACTCCATTAAGAATAGATTTCTTTGGTGATGAGATCGATGAGATAAGATACTTCGAGGTTGACTCCCAGGCTATGACCGAAAAACTTACATCTTTTCAACTCTTTCATGGCTCAGAGATCGCATTGGATGAAGCCTCTATAAAATGCTTTAAGGATAATTGGCGGAACTACTTTCAGAAACATGACGAAAGGTATTGTGAAATCTTTAAAGGTATTGCCTCGGCAGTGCTGCCTGAAGGTTATGAAATTTACATGCCTCTGCTCCAATCTAAAGATACTAACCTAGTGGATTATTTTGATGGTTTTAAACTCATGCATAGCTCAAATCTAGATGTGGCAATTGCTAACTATCAATCCTACATAGAAGAAAGATATGAAGAGGAATCTATCGATGCTCTTAGACCCGTCATGAAACCTAATGATTATTTCTTTACGCACCAAGATCTAAAGCCATATATGGACAGCTCAGAGCAAATTAATAATGCGCATAACAACAAGGCTTTAGATTTAAATCTGACCGTTGAAGCCCAAATTGATGCCTTGGTGTCTCAATATCATGCAGGAGAACTAACCACCCTGCTAGTAACAGCTTCAGAGCAAATTAAGTTAGAGGGACTAAATAAAAAGCATGGTTTCTCGCCAGCAACTCTTCCATTCAATCAAACCAAAGGTTTATTTAGTACATCACATTACCCAACGAGACTCTTTGTAGATAATACTAATTCATTTGCCTATGTGAATGTAGAAAATTATTTAGGTCAAGATACCTTCGTTAACAAGAAAGTCAGCGCCGAGCAAACCTCTTTAATCCATACATTTGAAAACCCCTTTCATGATGATGAGCTAGTCATTCATGTTGATTATGGCGTTGGTCTATATCGTGGATTAACTCTACTCAAAACAAATGCCAACGAAGAAGAATTTATTCAAATTGAATACTTAGATAAGGAGCTTCTATATGTCCCTATCCGTCAGGCATACCTTGTCTCTAAATATCAGATTTCCCATGTTGAAAATATTCCCTTAGATTCATTATCTTCTTTAAAGTGGCGTCAGAAAAAAGAAAAGGCTGAAGCCAAAGCAAAAGACCATGCGGCTGAGCTGTTAGACATTGAATCTAGACGGTCTATTTCCACCTCTCCTCAGCTAATCTGCCCACCAGATGAATATCAGAAGTTTGCAGAGGACTTCCCTTATATTCCGACCTCTGATCAACAAAACTGTATTAGTGATGTTATCAAGGACCTCGCTTTAATAAAGCCTATGAATAGAGTCATTTGCGGAGATGTAGGGTTTGGTAAAACAGAAATTGCTATGCGTGCTGCCTTTGTTTGCGTGCAGGCCAAAAAACAAGCAATGATTCTAGCGCCAAGTACCGTCTTGTCAGACCAACATCATGAGAGTTTTACCAAACGATTTAGTAATTTTCCTGTCAATATTTCTATCCTAACAAGGCACACCTCACCCAAAGCAAGGGCTAAGCTCTATGAGGACTTTAGAAATAAAAAAATTGATATCTTGGTTGGCACTCATGCTCTGCTCAACAATGAGATTGACCTATCAAACCTAGGACTACTGGTAATAGATGAAGAGCATCGATTTGGGACTAAACAAAAAGAGGTCATTAAATCACGGCAAACCACAACTCATATTCTCTATATGTCAGCAACCCCTATTCCCAGGACATTGAACTTAGTGTATTCAGGTCTCAAGGATTTTTCCTATCTTTATACGCCTCCGATGGAGCGGTTGAGTGTTAAAACTTTTTTAAATGTGCAAAACAATCAACTTATAAAAAATGCGATTGATCGAGAAGTCAGCCGAGGTGGACAGGTCTTTATTGTGCAAAACGACATCGGCAAAATGGAAAATCTTAAAAATGATATTCAAACCTTACAACCTAATGCCAATATTGGCATCGCTCATGGACGATTAACAAAGCAAGAGATCAGTCAGACTATGGGAGCTTTTAACTCTAACTCCATTGATATTTTATTGTGCACAACTATTGTGGAGATGGGATTGGACATACCCAACGCCAACACCATTATAGTGATTGATGCCCAAAACTTTGGCCTCTCGCAATTGCATCAACTTAGAGGCAGAGTCGGTCGAGCCTTGAGACAATCTTATTGCTACCTTTTAATCCCAACCCAAGACATCAAGAAAAATGCAAAGAATAAATTAGATTCCTTGGTTCGTTACTCTGACCTAGGGTCGGGTTACTTTATAGCCCAGGAGGATCTAGAGATTAGAGGCGCGGGTGATTTCCTTGGTATCAAGCAAAGCGGTCACATTGAAGCCATCGGCTTGTCCATGTACCTATCAATGCTGAAATCAGCTGTGAACGACCTCAAAGGCATCAAAACAGAAATTGCAATCGACTCTGAAATTAATTTCAATGACCGAGCTCTTATACCAGAGAATTTTATGCCGGTGGCGAATGAGCGTTTAAAAGTCTATAGATCTCTCAACGATGCAAAATCAACTACTGACATTCACACAATCTTTGAAGAGATTAAAGATCGCTGCGGTAAGCCGAGTGAAGATGTTCTAAATCTTGTAGAGAATTCCAAGATACGGGTCCTTGCAAATAAAATTGGAATTAGAAAAATTTACAGCAATAAGGACACGGCGATGATGACTTTTCATGACTCGCTGGATGATGAAGTATATAAAAAATTGATTGAATTAATTCAATCGGGCTCAACTGGGATTAAACTAACAGGAGCTAACAAATTAAATATCGATGTATCTAATCAAGCAAATAAAAGAGAGGCTGTATCAGCACTGCTACATCAGCTATCTTAAAACAACATTTATTATCTTACTTTCTCTTGGAGTTTCCAGTACGGCACATGGCCAGGAACTCAAAGAATATAGCGTTGAAGTCATCATTTTTGAGCAATTAGAAGTAAGTACCAATGAAGCTCTTTTAAAGCAAACTATAGATTTATCACCCATGAACTTGATTTCATTGTTGGAGAAGCCAATTATTGAAGAGGAAGACCAAGCTGAAGAAATTCTTGGCAGCACTGAAAATTTACTTGAGCTCATATTAGAAGACACTCAAGGGATTGCAAGGGTTGAGGAAGCTGAAGAAAGATTGCTCGAGATTGACCAATGGTTTGAACGAAGCACTGATCTCAAGGAGTTAGATAATATCCACCGAAGGCTCAATAGGCGACAGGAATATAAGATTCTGCATAAATTCTCTTGGTTGCAACCAGCGCTACCTGAAGCTGATGCACCCTTTATACACGAAACCTTTGGTCAGCACGGGTTGGCCATCAGAGTCTACCAAAGCCGTTATCTACACTTAGACTTACTGGGCTATTTGAATGGCACTCTTGTTTCATCTGATAATCGAGCGTTGATTAATGCTATTAAACAATCTGCTTCGCCTCAATCTAAGGAGCTAGAGACAAATGAACCAAGTCTCACCAAGCTAGCAACCCAAGAGACCCAAGAGACCCAAGTCTTAGAGGGTGAGGTAAGTTATGTTTTAAGAGAGGACCGACGAATCTTCAAAAATGAGTCTCACTTCTTTGATCACCCCAAAATGGGAATCATTGTCTCAGTTTACGACTCACCACTATAAAAAGCATTCTCATCCATGGTGTGATCGGTCATGTCTCGGACGCCTGCAAGTTCTGGCATAGACTCCAGAAGGGTTTTTTCAACGCCATCTTTCAAGGTGACATCCACCATGCTACAACCCTGGCACCCTCCTCCAAACTGGAGAATAGCATATTTGTCTTCGGTGATCTCTTTTAGGCTCACAACGCCACCATGAGATTCCAGCATCGGATTAATTTCGTTATAGATAACATAATTCACTCTATCTTCAAGCGGGCTATCAGGAGAGATATTCGGTAATCTGGCATTGGGTGCTTTGATGGTGAGTTGCCCACCAAAATTATCAATGTCGTAATTAACTTCTGAGTCTTCTAAAAATGGGATACTTCTCTCCTCTACATAAACTGACAAAGTCGGCAAGGAAATCAAAACATCAGAAGGCGTCAGTTCATCAGGTTTGCAATAAGCAAGACAAGTTTCTGCGTGAGGGGTTCCTGGGTCTGTGATAAAGACTCGAACGGCAGTTCCTGGCTCATTTTTTTCAGAGATTAACTTTGCAAGATAATCCTCGGCAGTTTTTGTAATTGTGATAATCTGACTTTTCATATTATGTGGATCAAAAGAATATTAGCTTCGTTAATGGGCGTGCGTAAATCTAGCGATTTAGAAGAGGACCTCAGCAAGTTAACTCTACCTAAATTCATTGTCTTGTTTGTCATATTAAACGCAGTCTTTATTTTATTTATTATACTCGCAATCAATTTGATATGAATAAGTTCTCTCAATTCTGCGCTGATCTAGCAACCCTTCACTGACCTAAAGCCCACCATCCATAACTCATCTGCCACTGGATATCGTGCCAGAAGTGAGTTTGGTTTCTCCAAGGACGCTTACACCATGATTGAGGGTGGACAAAAAGTTTACATGAGCGTCTCTGGTCTTCCGCATAGCAGCATTCAAAAAATCATGATTGAGCTGCTACCCAGGCTCCAAAACTCAGAAGTTATTAAAAAGAAATTATTTCAAATTAATTTTCGTACCTCTGGAGCTAAGATTTTAGCTACGCTGATTTATCACAAACCCCTTGAGGAGAATTGGAAGGCAGAAGCCCTCAACATTCAAAACAGCATTAATAATTTATCTATTGTTGGCAGGAGTAAAAAACAAAAGGTCTTGATCGGACCTGAAGATTTGGAAGTTACCTGCAACTATGATGATGCAAGTTTTAAAATCCTACAGAACGACCTGGTCTTCTTTCAGCCTAATTTTTATCTTTACCCTCTGATGATTGCTTTTATTACCAGACAGCTCAAAGATCCTAAGGATTTACTTGAGCTATACTGCGGCTGTGGTGGTTTCACCCTACCATTAGCATCAAAGTTCAACAAAATCTTTGCCACGGAAAACAACAGACATTCAATCAGGCTTTTAAAGGAATCCATCGAGCTCAACAAGCTATCAAATATAGAAATAGCAAGACTGTCTGATGATGAGACAGCCTCAGCACTAGCGAACGAGCGACCCTTTAGAAGGTTGGAAAATATAGATATTCAAGCTTACGAGTTCAGTCACATTCTTGTTGATCCGCCCAGGGCTGGCTTAAGTGAAGAAACAATCAATCTCTCTAAACAATTTGATAACATGATCTATATTTCATGTAACCCCGAAACCTTTTTAAGAGATGTCACAAAGCTTGATAGAAAAATTGAATCAATTGGGGTATTTGATCAGTTTGCTAATACTGGGCACCTGGAGATCATTGCATTTTTAAAGTAATTGGTTAAAGAGCTATGCCTAGCTAGCTCAAATTCTATTAAAACTAAGACTGGTATTTGTTTGATTAATTAATTTTAGTGTTTACTTCAACTTTTGAGATGGATGGTGAGCCTACTTTTTCTGCATCTTCAAAGATGCAGTCCATTTGAGCTAAAACCTCTCCCTCAACCCTTAAGTTCACTTTAGCTCTTCCGTTCATCGTTCCTGATACCGTACATTTTTCTATGCTCTCTTCTACAATATCTCTTACTATTTCTTTTAATTCTGTAATTGATAGCTCAGAAACTAGTCGCTGGTCTTCAGCAAATACCAAAGGCGAGAGGAGCAATAGAGTTAGTAGGCTGTATTGCATATCTAATCCTGAGTAATTACTTTTTGTAATTTAGAGCTGGCATCATTCAAGCCCCCAATATTTTGAACATTAGTGTAGCCATTAGTTTCAAGCATAGTCTTTGCTCTGCTCGCTCTCTTACCGCTGCCACAATAAAGATAAATTTGCTGCTCTTTGTTTGTTGCGGTTGATGCGATGCCCTCTAATAAACTTTGCATGGGGATGTGCGTTGCTGACTGTAAGTGACCAGCATTCCACTCACTATCTGTCCTAACATCGACCAATAAATAATCATCGGCTTGCATCAGACCAATAAAAAGTAGCGGAAGTAAAAGAAGAATTTTTTTCATGTCTGCAAGGTAGTCTCAGTTTGATGCTTAAGATCGTGGGTATTTCGGGTCTTGTGATTACGCTGGGATTCGGCCAGCATCAAATTAACTATCCTATCTTCTTGATCCTTATTCCTTGCGCTTAAAAGTTTCTGATGAAGAAAGTCCATTGTTGATGAGTAGTTAGCCATCTTTAAATAATACACCAAGATATTGCCTTGCCAATAGAAGATGAGATACTTATGGGTGAAATGTTAATACAGTTAAGCCCAAAGCAAGCCAAACTAAAAGAAGAGCTTCAAGAATACTTTGAGGGCTTGATAACGCCTGATCTTCAAGCAGAACTAAGAGATCCAGAACATTTTGAGGGCGGCGGTCCAGAATTTAAAAAGGCCATGAGAACGATGGGGGCTGATGGTTGGATTGGCTTGAGCTGGAAAAAAGAATTGGGCGGTAAAAATCTAAGCCCTATGGAACAATATATCTTTGTAGAAACCGTCATGCGAACAGGCTTTCCCTTTCCCTTTTTAACCACTGAGTCAGTTGGGCCTATGATTGCTGAGCATGGTTCTGATTGGGCAAAAGAAGAAGTTGCCACCAAGATTTTAAAAGGTGAGTTGTTTTTTGGTATTGGCTATTCAGAACCTAACTCTGGTACTGACCTAGCATCCTTGCAGACTAAAGCTATAAGGAATCGGGAAGGCTATCTTATCAATGGTCAAAAGATGTGGACTAGTCTAGCTAATTTCTCAGACTACATTTGGCTGGCTGCTAGAACAGATTTTGAAGCCAAGAATCATAAAGGCATCTCTATGTTCATCGTGCCAACCAATGATCCTGGTTTCTCAATGACGGCAATTAATACCTTAGGTGATGTGAGAACCAATGCAACGTTTTATGACAATATACATGTGCCTGAGTCACACCTAGTTGGTCAACCCAATGAAGGTTGGTCTCTTATCACCAGTCAATTAAACCTAGAGCGGTTGGCGTTGGTGAATCACGGCCCGGTTGAAGAGCTTTATAAGAATGTTCTCAGCCTTGCTCAAAGCACTAAAATTAATGACAACCAATATTTGATTGATCTCACATGGGTTCAACATAACTTTGCGCAGGTCTACTCCGGTATTGAAGCCCTCAAGCTTATTTGCTGGAAGCAGACGTGGATCATGGAGTCTGGGCGCTTAAACATGGCAGAGGCTTCGGTGGCTAAAGTCTATGGATCAGAGTTCTTTATTGAAGCTTATAGGCTGCTCATGGAAATTATGGGTGAACTAAGCCTTTTGAAGAATGATTCTGAGCTATCCATTCTGAATGCAAAACTTGAACGTATGTATAGAACTGCTTCTATCCTGACCTTTGGCGGTGGAACCAATGAAGTCCAGCGTGACATTATCGCCATGGCAGGATTGCTCATGCCCAGGACTCGATAATGGATTTTTCTGAAATGAACCATCAAGGTGAAATCAGGGATTCTTTAGATAGGATCCTAGTGGAGCACTGTGTCCCAGAAAATCTTAAGAATTTTGATGCTGCGTTTAAACATGATGCTGAGCTGCTGTCATTCCTAGCAAGTCAAGGTTATCTAGGGCTGGGTATTCATGAGAAATATGGTGGCAGTGGAGAAAACCTCTATGACCTAGGCATTCTATTTGAAAAGCTTGGCTTTCATGCGGCTCCGCTAAGTCTCATTGGTTGTTTGGCAGAAGTAGCTCAAACAATTCAAAAATTTAGTGAGCATGAATCCCATCAAGCTTTAATTGCATCAATTCTTAAAGGAGATATTCATACGTCGGCTATTCTTGAGCCGCTGAATCAGGACCCAGAAAATCCTTTAACTAGAGCTGAGATTGCTGGAGATAAATTAACTATTACAGGCACCAAATACCTATCAGAGCTAGCCTCTATTTCTAAGAGTCTCTTGGTCTCTGCTAATTCAGATGAGGGTGTGCTCTTAGTCCTTGTAGACAAAGAACACGCTAATGTATCAGAGCTTACAACGACAGCTAACACCCCTGCTTTCAAAGTAGATTTCGACGGTGTATCTATTGATCGCTCAGCAATCATTCATGCCCAAGGTCGAGGGTTAGAGGCCTTAAAATACCTTTTGCAAACAAGTATGGTTATGAGGAGTTACTTGGCGCTTGGTATTACTGAAAAAATGACTGCATTGATTGCTGCCTATACCTCAGAAAGAGAGCAATTTGGCAGAGTCATAGGTTCGTTTCAGGCTGTCTCTCACAGAGCTGCAGATTGCTTTATTGATCTAGAATGTTTGCGATTGGTGAGCCAACAAGCAGCTATCAACCTCAATACCAACCATGACTGCGAGAATGATGCCTTGGTCGCAAAAATTTGGGCCGGCAATGCCTGTCACAGAATTAGTTATTCAGCACAACACCTTCATGGTGGGATGGGGGTTGATAAGGATTATGTGCTTTGGCGTTACTGTTTACTGGCCAAAGAATGTGAATTAATTAATGGCTCAGCCAGTCAAAATATTGATAGGCTGGGCTTAAATATAACTGCAAATCAGTAATTTATAGTGCTTCTGCAAGTTCTGGCAAGGCAACAAATAAATCCGCAACTAATCCGTAATCTGCTACCTGGAAAATTGGCGCATCTTCATCTTTGTTGATGGCAACAATTACCTTCGAATCTTTCATCCCAGCTAGATGCTGGATGGCTCCACTAATGCCTACTGCGATGTATAAATCAGGGGCAACAATCTTACCTGTTTGGCCCACCTGATAATCATTAGGAACAAATCCTGCATCAACAGCAGCTCTAGAAGCTCCAACAGCAGCGCCGAGTTTATCTGCAATAGTTTCAATTAAATGGAAGTTATCACCTGATTGCATGCCTCTGCCACCGGAAATAACTATACTTGCTGCAGTAAGCTCAGGTCTGTCGCTTTTAGCAATCTCTTCAGCAACGAAGGATGACAAGGACGATGCGCCTGCTGAACCCAGAGCTTCAATGGCGCCCGAACCACCAGCAGCACTCACAGGATCAAAAGCTGTAGCTCTAACTGTGATCACCTTGATGGCATCATTAGATTTGACTGTTGCAATGCAGCTTCCCGCATAAATAGGCCTCTTAAAGGTGTCAGCGGAAAGAACTTCTGTAATCTCAGATATTTGCTGAACGTCAATCAAAGCACTCAATCTGGGTAATACATTTTTTCCAAAGGTTGTAGCTGGAGCAAGAATGTGTGTGTAGTTAGAAGCAACTGATTGAATTAAAGTGGCAACACTTTCAGCTAACTGATGTTCGTAAGCATCATCGTCTGCCAGCAGAACTTTTTCAACACCTTCAACCGCAGCACATGCGTCCGCAACTGACTGGCAATCTTTGCCTGCAACAAGCAAATGAACTGATGCGCCGACTGCTGTTGCGGCCGCAAGGGTATTAAGCGTTGATGGCTTGAGGTTTGAATTATCGTGCTCTGCTATTACTAATGTACTCATGAAATCACCTTTGCTTCATTTTTTAACTTACCAACTAGTTCTTCTACTGAATCAACCTTGATGCCAGCCTGCCTTGTGGCCGGCGGCTCAACTGATAGCAACTCTAGACGAGGTGCAACATCGATGCCTAAGCCATCAACTGGTTGAATATCCATTTCTTTTTTCTTTGCTTTCATTATATTAGGCAAAGATGCATACCTCGGTTCGTTCAATCTTAAGTCAGTGGTAACAATTGCAGGAAGGCTCACTTTAATCGTTTGAAGTCCACCATCAATTTCTCGAGTAACAGAAGCAGTATCACCATCAATAGATAATTCAGAAGCAAATGTTGCTTGGCCATAACCTAAAAGTGCCGCCAACATTTGACCTGTTTGATTGTTATCACCATCAATGGCTTGCTTGCCTAGGATCACTAGCTTTGGAGCTTCTTTTTCAATGACCTTAGCCAAAGCTTTAGCAATAGCCAAAGGTTCTAATAAAACATCAGTCTCTATCAAAACAGCTCTATCCGCACCAAGGGCCAGGGCTGTTCTAAGTTGCTCTTGTGAGGCAGAGGTTCCAACTGTTACAGCTATCACTTCAGTAGCAGTGCCAGCTTCCTTTAGCCTGACAGCCTCTTCGATAGCAATTTCACAAAATGGGTTCATGGCCATCTTGACGTTATTTAGATCAACATCTGATTGGTCGCTAAGAGGTCTAACTTTGACGTTATAATCTACAACTCGTTTGATAGGTACTACAATTTTCATATGTGAGACTCGTTCAATGGATTAGTTTGCGATATGATTGTAATGTTTTTTTACCACTAAAAAAAGAGGGAGACTGATCATGGAAAGAGAAGTTATGGAATACGATGTAGTCATTGTAGGTGGCGGACCATCTGGATTAAGTGCAGCTATTAAATTGGCTCAGCTCTCAAAAGAGTATGACAAACCATTAGAAATCTGCCTATTGGAAAAGGGTTCAGAGATTGGTGCGCATATTTTATCCGGAAATGTGTTTCAGCCAACGGCATTAAATGAGCTAATACCAGACTGGAAAGAAAAAAACTGCCCTCTCACTGTCCCAGTGAAAAAAGATAAGTTGATGTTTTTATTTAAAAAATTTGGTTTAAGCATCCCATCTTTTGTCATGCCTCCTATGAACAACCATGGAAACTATGTCACCAGTCTAGGAAATCTTTGTAGATGGTTAGCCACGCAAGCTGAAGACTTGGGGGTGGAAATTTTTCCAGGATTTCCTGCCAGCGAGATTTTATATGATGGCGACAAGGTGATCGGTGTTAGGACAGGCGATATGGGTGTTGGCTTAGATGGCGAGCACAAACCTGGGTTTGAGGCAGGGATTGATATCAAGGCGAAATATACAATTTTTGGTGAGGGCTGTCGTGGTCACCTTGGCAAAGAGCTAATTGGTAAATATGAACTTGATAAGGGTAAAGACCCACAACATTACGGCATAGGATTTAAAGAAGTCTGGAAAATTACAGACAAGATGCATGACGAAGGTTTGGTTATTCATACCAATGGTTGGCCAAGTGCTAAAAACACACCAGCAGGATCTTATCTTTATCACGCAGACAACAATGAAGTTTATTTGGGATACGTGGTTCCATTAGATTATGAGAATCCTTACTTAAGTCCATTTGAGGAGTTTCAGACATGGAAAACTCATCCTTCTATCAAGCCCTACCTAGAAGGTGGAGAGCGCCTGACTTATGGTGCGCGCGCATTAATTAAAGGTGGCATACAGTCTTTACCAAGTATGGAATTTCCAGGCGGCCTTCTGATTGGCGACAATGCTGGAACATTAAATTTTTCAAAAATTAAAGGCTCTCACACAGCTATGAAATCAGGAATGCTGGCTGCAGAAGCGATATTTAATAACATGGATTCCACTGATGGGCTGAACTTTGATGAGCTGATCCATGCAAGTTGGATTAAAACAGAGCTTCATAAATCTAGAAATTTTGGGCCTATTTTCCATAAGTTTGGGGCTCTTCTGGGGGCAGCCTTCAACGCTATTGATCAACTAATCTTTAGAGGCAACCTACCATTTACATTACATCACACCACGCCTGATTACGCATGTATGAAGCCCGCAGCTGAGATGCCAAAAATTGAGTACCCTAAGCCTGATGGCAAAATCAGCTTTGATCGTTTGAGCTCAGTCTTTTTATCCAACACCTATCATGAAGAGGATCAACCCTGTCACTTACAACTGAAGGATGCATCGATTCCAATTCTACATAATCTTCCTATTTACGATGAGCCAGCTCAAAGGTACTGCCCAGCTGGTGTCTATGAGGTGGTCGAAAGTGGAGAAGGTCCTAAATTTGTAATTAACGCCCAAAATTGCGTGCATTGTAAAACCTGCGATATCAAAGATCCCTCGCAAAATATTAACTGGGTTACACCTGAGGGAACAGGTGGACCAAATTACCCCAATATGTAATGAATCATTTTAAATACCTTGCTCTTATAATACTTCTTACTGGCTGCACAATAGAGCCTACTGAGTCTGCCTTTGAAGGGTTGATGGAATCGGAGTGGTCTAAAATTATCTCAGACAACCCTGTGTATGCCTCCAGCATGGGCGACCTTAGATTTAATAGAGACTGGTCAGATAATTCTGTTAGCAGGATTATTCAAGAGCATCAGCATGATCAAGACGTTTTAGAGCAACTTAATGCCATGGACCTTGGGGACTTAGATGAGTTGAATCTTATTAATTACAAGTTATTCAAAAAACAATATGAGAACTCAGTAGAAAGCTTTGAGTATCAAACTTATCTTATGCCATTTAGCCATAGAGGTGGTATCCAGCTTGAGCATGAAACAGTGAACATTCTGCCGTTGCGAAATGCAGAACATTATGAAGACTGGATTGCGCGATTAAGTAAGCTGGGTCAATTAGTCGATGCGGAGATCCAAAAAGCTAGAATGGGCATCGAGACTGGGACTGTCCCCCCTAAATTTTTAATGCAAAAAGTCTTCCAGCAAATTAAATTACAAGCCTATGTCTCTCCAGAGAATAGTCCTTTTTATAGAGCTTTCGAATCAATGGATAGGTCTATTACAAAGTCGGAGGTTGAGACCATCCAAACAAAAGCAAAAGAGGTTATCAGGAATCAAGTGATCCCAGCTTATCTTAAGTTGCATCAGTTTTTTGAAGATGAGTATCTGCCAGCATGCAGAACGTCTATTGGTATTAAGGACATTAACAATGGGAGGGAATACTATGAATTTCTAGCTAGGAAATTTACAACTACCCCTCTGTCACCACAAGAAATTCATAATATAGGACTCAGGGAAGTCGCTAGAATTAAAGCTGAAATGCAAGAAGTTATCCAGGAGGTTGAATGGCAAGGAACATTCAAGGAATTTTTGGATGATTTGCGCTCAAATCCTAAGTTTTACTATGAGACCTCTGAAGAATTATTTGAAGCTTATTTGGCTACATCCAAGAGAATAGATCCTGAGTTGGTTAGTCTTTTTAAAGTACTACCATCCATGCCCTATGGCTTAAAACCCATTCCCATAGAAAGTGCGCCTGATACCACCACTGCATACTATCAAAGACCTGCAGCTGATGGATCAAGAGCTGGTTATTACTATGTAAATCTGTATAGACCTGAGGTCAGACCAAAGTATGAAATTGAAGTCTTGAGCGTGCATGAAGCAGTTCCTGGACACCATCTTCAAATAGCCCTTGCCATGGAATTAGATTTACCAAACTTTAGAAAGTATGGAGGCGTGACAGCATTTGTGGAAGGCTGGGGGTTATACAGTGAAAGTCTTGGGTATGACTTAGGTCTGTATCAAGATCCTTACTCAAGATTTGGACAGCTAACTTATGATATGTGGAGAGCCATTAGATTGGTTGTAGATACTGGAATGCATTACTTTGATTGGACCAGGCAAGATGCCATAAATTATTTTCTAGATAACTCTGCCAAAACGAAACAGGATGTAATGAATGAAGTAGATCGGTACATCAATTGGCCGGGTCAAGCCTTGGCTTACAAAATTGGGCAATTAAAGATTCAAGAACTTAAGGATACGGCAAAACTAGAGCTAGGTGAAAGCTTTGATATTAAAGATTTTCATCATGAGGTTTTAAAAAGAGGTGCCCTGCCCCTGGATATTCTTGAGCAATATATTGATCAATGGATTCTAAAAACAAAGAAAGCGAGCTAAAACTTACTCTATTAATCCAAGGCTAAACTGGCTGCCGCAACTTGTTAGCATTAACTCGGAATCTGAGTTTTGCTCTTGCTTTAGAGCTAATTCAACTAACCCGTAGAAAACTGAGCGTGAAATAAATCCCTCTAGATTATCTCTTACTGTTACAAATGGAATGGATTCTTTGCCCAAGAGTCTCAAATCCATTGGATGTGTCGCATCAAGAGAAAAATTATAATCAAGGTTGGTCTTAAGAATAATGTTTTTAAGCTCAAGATCTACCTCATAGTCTACGATCATGTATGGCGCAATATCAACTTTGACAAGAACCTTCTCAACAGGAGTTACTAAGTAGTAATGTTCTTCTTCGAATTTCAAGATTCGTGAAAATAATATTTTGAGCTTATCTCTGCTGATAATAGAATTTTGATAATACCAATTTCCCTCTCTATCAATCCTCATTTCCACCCCTTCACATAAATCAGGGTTCCAGAGATGCACAGGTGGGTAGCTATCCTCGAGGGAGTTAATAGAGTTTAATAGTTCAGAAAATTCCATAGATAGCCTGTGAGAGTATTAAAAGACCAAGGCCCAGTATAAAAGCCGAGGAAGCGAATTGAATTCTTTTGTTGTATTGCTCAAAGATGTTTCCAAGAGTTGGATGCGTCAATGCGACTGACATAAAAGCAAACCAGCCAGCTGTTGAAACAGGGAAATACAATAAATAAATAAGTGACATAAGGGAATTAGGCTCAAGATTGATAAAGGTGAACAGCGAGACAGTAAATAAAAATGCCTTCACATTGAGGATATTGGTGATGAGTCCTATTAAAAATGGGTGCGTAAAGCTCAAGGTGCTGGGTTGCTCTGCACTCCTCTTTTGAGGCACGAGTGATTTGAGGCCAACGTAGACTAAATAAGAGGCTCCAAAAACTTTGATCGTAAAACGAGCTTCGTCCGTGCTGTAGAGGAGTATTGAGATGCCAGATATAGCCAATAAGCAATGCAAGAAGATACCAAAACCTATGCCTAAGGCTGTAAGGGTTCCAGCACTCCGACCTTTGGTTAATGATTGCTGGAAAATTATAGCTGTATCTGGTCCGGGTGACATTACAGCAAGCAAGTGAGCAATTGCAGCAGATAAAAACATCTAAGATTCTATGATTTCAGGTTCAACGAGCAATTGTATTCCATGCAGAAGATGTACCTGTTGCTGTATGGCTCTTAATAGCTCTGTGACCTCGCTAAATACTGCTCCACCTCTATTAATCAATACCAAGGAATGTTTTTTGTAGAAATCAAGAGTCGGAGGAATCTCAATGCCAGTCAAGACAAGCTCAATGAGCCGAGCAGCACTAAGTTTAGTTTGCCCATCTGCCACTAGCCATCGATGCCCTTCTAAGAAATCTGCAGGGATGCTGTCTGTTTCAATAATAGGGTTCTTGAAGATACTACCGACATTTGGAATATCCTCTGGCCATGGAAGCTTAGACTCTCTAATAGCTTGAATGCTCTGCGAAAGAACTCGAGGTGAAACTTCATCATGAGCTAGATGATGATCAGCAAGAAACTGAACTAAGGATGGGTAAGATAAATCAGGTTGAAATACTTTTTGAAAATGAAATTGAACACTTAGTATCATGTAGTTCTTGGATTTAAATACAGAATCTCTGTAAGCAAACATGCATGCTACATTGGAGAGTGTCTCAATTTCCTGAGTGGCAAAGTTATAGCAAGTGACGCTATGAATCACAGAAGAGACTTCCACACCGTAAGCACCTATGTTTTGAACAGGAGCTGCCCCAACCAAGCCTGGTATCAGCGTAAGATTTTCAATGCCATATAAATCCTGTGTGAGGCAATAATTAATTAATTCATGCCATGGAAGACCAGCGCCAACAGACACCACCCCATTATCTCCTTGAGTAATTTTATGCATCAAAACATGAATAACAGTGCCGTCAAAATATTCATCTAAAATGACGTTAGTAGCAGAGCCCAGCACTAAGCGGGGACCTGAATCTAGCTGTCTAAGTTGCTGAATGTCTTCTAGACAAGAGATTGAAATAATGTTTTTAGCTGTGACCGATAGATCAAATGCGTTATTAACTTTAATGTTCTCAGGCTTACCCATGACTCTTGATGAACTCAATAGCTGCCTCTAAGTCTTCAGGAGTATCAATTCCTATGGGCGGGTTATATGCGTAATCTTCCACAAAAATATTATAACCATGATCTAAAAATCTTAGCTGCTCTAGTTTCTCCTGTAACTCGTGTTCAGTGGGTTGCAGCTTTGTTAGCTCTTGTAGAGTTTGATTGGTATATGAATAAATGCCCAGATGCTTCAAATAATTATGATGAGTAGCCGTAAATGCATAAGGGATAACTGACCTAGAAAAATACATGGCGCGTTTGCTTAAAGAGCGAACTACCATGACTTCATTTGGATTGGTGATGGTCTCTGGATTAGAGATTGGAACGCAAGCAGTCGCAATGGTATTCGTTGTGGTTAAATGAGTTGGAAGAGTATTGATGATTTCCAGAGGCATAAAAGGCTCGTCTCCTTGTAAGTTTAAGATCTTGGTATCTGGTGATAGGTTAATTAACCTGGCCGCTTCAGCTACCCTGTCCATTCCAGAAATATGATTCACTGAAGTCATGATGACGTCAGCACCCATTGATTGAGCGTGCTCTCGAATTGCCTCGTTGTCAGTCGCTATAAAGGTTGCAGAAGCATTTGAGGAGGCTGCAAGATCAAAAACTCTTTTTAATAACGATTGGCCAACCATATCAGCAAGAGGCTTATTTGGTAGTCGGGATGAACCAGCTCTCGCTGGAACAATAATTACAAATTCATGAGCCATCTAAAGAAAAAATACTCTCCTCAAGCATGTGAGGGATATCATCTTTGATCGGGTAACCAATATTGCATGTGGAACATTTCAAAAATTCTCCTTCATCTGTAAGTGCAGATTTACATTTAAGACAGGCCATTACGTCTAATATTTCTTTATCCATTATTTAGTTTTTCCTCGAGTCGATCTATAAATTGGGGCTCTATTTTTGCTTCGATACTAAGATACCAAATCTTAGAATTATTAAAATGCTTGCATTTAGCAGCATCTTTTTCAGTCATCAGAATAGGCAAGTGGTCTAAGTAATACAAGTCTCTTTTCGTGTATTTATGATGATCAGGAAATGGATTTTTATCAAATTCAAAGTCTAAGCGTGAAAGGAGATCAAAAAATCTATTAGGATTTCCTACGCCTGCAACTGCATGGACTTGCTTGTGCATCGGCCAGCTGTCAACGTCATACTCTTTTCCTGAATTTAAATGAATGAATTTTGATGGGGTTAAGGTCATCAGTATTTCATCGCCTTCGGTAGGGCCTCCGTTGTTCACAATAAAATCTACATCTTTTAATCTGCCCTTAGGCTCTCGTAGAGGGCCGGCTGGAAAAGCTAAACCATTTCCAAGGCGTCTAGCACCATCAATCACTGCAATCTCTAATTTGCGATCCATCCTATAATGCTGGAGACCATCGTCTGAAATAATAACGTCGCAATCATACTTCTCTTGAAGTGTTTTTGCAGCTCTGGATCTATCTTTATCTACAAAGAAAGGTAATTGTAATTTTGCTAAAAGCTGTGCTTCATCACCAGTTTGCTTGAACGTTGTCTCGTGATTAACCTCAAGGGTACCAGAAAATTTACCACCATAGCCGCGACTAACTAAACCTGGCTTAAAGCCTCGTTTTTTAAGGGCAGAGGCAATGTGTTTCACTAGAGGTGTTTTACCTGTGCCGCCCATCGAAATATTGCCTACCACTACAATTGGGATTGCTGACTTCCAGACTTTGCCAGGATTTTTCAGGTAGGAGTTTTTTCTCCATCTCACCAAGGCTGAAAAAATTATAGTGAGGGGAGACAGAAGATATAGCCACAAACTCTTCTTGTACCATGCATCGATAAGAAAGCCTTGTTGTGCTGGCTCATCTTTGAAAGATGGTAAATAATCCTTAGAGATAGATTTTCGAGTTTTAACGCCAGATTTCCCAGAGTCACTAAACTTGTTCTTATAAAGATTTTTATATATGCCCTCTTGATCCAATAATTCATTGTGTGTTCCAAACTCTGCTACGGTGCCCTCATCAATTACCAATATCTTGTTGGCGTTTTCAATGGTTGAGAGTCGATGCGCAATAACAATGGTTGTTCTATTGTTAATTAGCTTCTCAATGGCTTCTTGCACAATTAATTCAGATTCATTGTCTAGCGCTGAAGTTGCCTCATCCAAAATAATAATGGGTGAGTTTTTGTAGAAAGCTCTAGCGATCGCAAGGCGCTGTCTTTGGCCGCCAGAAAGAAGAACTCCATCATCTCCAATTTCTGACTTGTAGCCTTCAGGCAATTTGTTAATAAATTCAATGCATCCTGAAATCTCAGCTGCTTCCCTCAGCTTTGCTTCATCAATCTGGGTTTCCCCATAAGCAATATTTTTTTCAATAGTGTCATTAAAAAGCGTTGGGGACTGGTTAACAATAGAGATAGAATCGCGAAGAAAGCTGAGTTTATAGTCCATGATGCTAACACCATCAATGAGAATCTCACCTGTGAAGTCAGAGTAAAACCTTGAAAGTAAATTTGCGATAGTGGATTTACCAGATCCAGACTTACCAACAATAGCTATCGTTTCATTTTGAGCGATGGAGAAGTTTAAGTTTTTTAGAACTAAGTCTTGAGGGTTGTAGGCAAAATTAACATCCTTAAACTCCACTTGACCGATTATAGGTGACTCTATATCTCCAGAATCAACCTCCTCTTTTGTATCTAGCTGGTCAAAGATCTCAACTGCTGCAGCCAAGCCTTTTTGAATGACTGCATTAATATTAGACAGCTGCCTAATAGGCTTAGCCATGAGACCAGCAGCAGTTATAAAGGCAACAAAATTTTCAGCACTCAGTTCAATGCCCAGTTGAGCTCCAAGCGCAAAGTAGGCAACAATAGAGAGAGAAATAGAAACCAAGCAGCTGAATAATTGGGGTGGCAAGATTTGAAGTAGCCTCCAGCTTTAAATTTTGGTTTTTATTAGATGCGTTAGCCTCTAAAAATCTTTTAGTTTCATAGGCTTCAGCATTAAATGATTTAATTTCCAGGTTGCCATCCACCGCCTCAGAAGCAAGATGAGTGACATCTCCCATGGCTGTTTGTATGGTCTTAGCTAGTTTTCTGAGTCTTTTACCAGCCACATATACAATTAATGCAATAAATGGAGTTGTTACTAACAGCAAGAGTGTTAATTTCCAGTTCAGGGAGAGCATATACACCATTAAACCAATAAGTAAAAAGCCTTCACGAACAAAGGTTTTAATAGCATTGGATGCTGCACCAGAGACCTGAGTAGTAGTAAAGGTAATCCGATTAATTAACTGGCCAGATTGGTTCTGATCAAAATAAAGCTTAGGAAGATTTATTAATTTTGAGAACAGCTCAGATCGTAGATCATGAACAATGCCAAAACCAACTCGAGACATAAAGTAGTTACCTATAAAAAAGCCTACTCCTCTGCCCAAAGCAATAAATATCAATGCTAAGACAAGATAAATGCTGAAATCTGTTTCGCTGGAATTGATAAAAGCAATGATGCGCCTAATCCATTCAACCGCTGCAATATCAGCAGCTGCAAACATCAAAAAGCCAACAATGCTAATAGCAAAGGAGAACTTAAATCTAAGGGTGTAAGAAAATAGTCTCTTTAGCGGGCTCATAGCTAGTCAGTATAAGTTTTAATTTGAATATTCTGAAACCCAGCGCTCTGTAACTTATCCATTAATAGGATAACCCACTCATGATAAGCCCTGTTTTCAATGGATAAAACAATAGTTTCAGATGGAGTAAAGGTGGCCTGGATTGCCATCATTAACTCATCGATTTGAGAGATATTAAACTCTTGGTTATTAACAACCAAAGTCCCCGTATCTAGCAAAATAATATTTTTATCAGCATTGGTTAGACTGGACGAGAAAGAGTCTGTGGTTGGTAGGTCAAGACTAAGATACTGATTGTTTTCAATTTTAGAGGTAACTACGAAAAAAATAACCAACAGAAAGACAATGTCTATCAGCGGAGTAATTTCAATACTAAGAGCTCGCTCTTTATTCTTAAAAAACTTCATTTTTTGTATAAAAAATCTAGGAATAAAGAGGTATTTGCCTGCAGTAGAGACATGAGGTTAATAGTTTTTTGCTCAAAGAAGCGATAAAAGACTATTGATGGGACGGCGATAATTAGGCCAAATGCTGTGGTAATAAGAGCTTCGGAAATACCAGCCGCCAGCAAGTCTGCATTTGCGCTTCCGTTAATATCTATATTGCCAAATACTGTGATCATTCCGACCACGGTTCCCAGAAGCCCAAGCAATGGGCTGATGCTAGCAATAGTGCTGAGCATCGAGAGGTTTCTCTCAAGAATTAAATTAATTTCAGATGCTTTTTCCTCAGCCTTGGTCTCAGCAAACTCTCTAGATTCAGATTTATATTGATAGCAATAAGCCAATAAGTCACCCAGTTGAGAGGTAGAGGCAATCTCTTCCTGGTGCTCCACATGAAATGCATTTTTATTAATTAAGTTTTGTACTTGGCGCTGCAATCCCTTGGGTGCAACAAGTCTGCGTTGTAAAAACCATAGACGCTCTATAACTATTGAAATAAGCAAAATAGAGCAGACCAGTAAAGGCCAAATAAACCAGCCGCCGGAAATTAAAATACTATTCATGATCTAATTTTTGTAATTTACCATTTTCAATTCTATATACCTCATCAAGCTTATTCGCATAGTCCATGTCATGGGTTGCAACAAGTATGCCCATGTTAAACTTTTTAGATAAATTAATAGTTAATTCTTGAATGATTCCTGCATTATCGCTATCTAGGTTGCCCGTGGGCTCGTCCATGAGCAAGAAAGTCGGTTTGTGTGCAACTGCTCTGGCAATAGCAGCTCTCTGCCTTTCACCGCCAGACAACATGAATGGATAGTTATCTTTTAGATGAAAGATACCCAGCTCCTCAAAAATCGTAAAAATGCTTTGGCGATTAACTGCATGACTTTTAGAGCCCATGATCTGAAACGATAATTCGCAATTCTCTAGCAGTGTTAGATCCTCAAGTAAGTAATGGAATTGGTACACGAAACCGAAAAGACTAGATCGCATCTTATGAAATTGTACTTTATTGCTCTCAGATAAATTTACATTATCGTAATAAATAGATCCAGTAACTGGTGTCTCTAGGCCTGCAAGAATTTGTAATAGTGTCGTTTTGCCGCACCCCGATGACCCAATAATGCCAATTGACTGACCTTCCACTAGCTCAAGAGAAATATCATCCAAGACATTCATGGAATGCTGAGAGTTAGCAAAACTCATAGAGATGTTTTTGGCTATTAGACTACTCATGGCGGAGGATGGTTACGGGGTTTAATTTTGCAGCCTTCGACGCTGGAAAATATGAGAATAATAAACTTAATACAATGCAGCTAATACTGATTTGGATGAGCTGAGAGAGGCGAAACTCGTATGGGAAATAATTAATAAAATAGCTATCCATCAGGCTTCTATTGATTAGGCTTTCAGAAAAATGAATAATTGAATCAATGTTTGGTGTGATTAATAGACCAAGAATCAGCCCAATAATAATCCCAAGAACACCAATGATCATACCTAGGGTGATAAAAATTCCAGTCAGTTGAGCATTACTGCAACCCATGGTCTTCAAGATAGCAATTTCTCTCTCCTTGGCCTTAACAGTCATCACTAAAGTGGAAAGAATATTAAAAGCCGCAACTGTGATAATAAGGAATAACATAAGGCTGATTAATTTTTTTTCTAATTGAATAGCCTGAAATAAAGTTCCATGGGTTCTCTGCCAGGAAGTAAAATAATAACCCTCATCTTGAGGAACATACCCATCAAGCAATCGATAACCAATGTCATTTGCTTCAAATAGATCAGATGTTTTAATTCTTACACCCTGCGTGGATTCGAGCGATAAGTTTAGCAAATTAGATGCTAAGTCATGGTGAATTAGTACTAAAGACTGATCAAGCTCTGCTTTTAACTCAAATATCCCTACAACCTCTAAAGAAAGCGACCGGGGGAAGGAGCCAAGAACTGAGGATCTTAAATTGGTGGTCATGATAGTAATGTCATCGCCCACAGTAATACCCAAATATCTACTTAACCAGCCGCCTATCACCACGCCCTCCTTGGCAGTCAAATCATCCAGGGAGCCTGCATACATGTAGTTGGGTAGAATAGAAATACTCTCTTCAAGTTCAGGAATGATGCCTGTGACAAAGACCCCTCTTGCCCTGTTATTAGCACTCATTAGCCCTTGAGTCTCAATGTAAGGACTGGCTGCTTGTACTTCTGGTGACTCAATCAACTGAGCTATGAGGTCATTATATTGAGTAATGGCACTTTCATTTCTGATAATAAGTTGCGGTACTACTCCAAGCACCCTTGTTTGCAGCTCTCGTTCAAAACCATTCATAACCGAAAGAACAATAACCAAAGCAGCAACACCGAGTGCAAGGCCAGCAATAGCCATAATAGAAGTGAAGGATGCAAAAGCACCCTTCTTAGAACGAAAATACTTGTAGCCCAAGTAAATAGGCAGTGAGGTCATGGCTTAAGTCAGTTGTTTAAGCACCTTCTCAATGTCTCCTTTGTAGGGAGGACGAATTGCAGACAACAACTTGTCAAATCTTGAGCCGATTTGCTTGTATATAGCTTTTGCATTACTAAAAGTTTTAAAGCCTTCTTCACCATGATAGCTTCCTATGCCTGAGGGGCCAACGCCACCAAATGGAAGATCTTCCTGCTGAATGTGACCCAGTACATCATTAACTGTTGCACCTCCAGAAGAAGTTCTGTTTAAAACACGATCTTCTTCTGAGCTGTTGGAGCCAAAATAATATAGCCCTAGAGGCTTATCATTAGCATTAACATAAGCAATAGAATCGTCTATATCTGTGAATTCTTTGATTGGAAGCAATGGCCCGAAGATTTCTTCTTGCATAATGTCCATATCATCTGTTGGATTCATCACTAAAGTTGGAGGAATTTTAAATGCCTCCTGTTGTGAAAAATCTTCATTTGCTGGGTTGATCTCGTCAATCTCAGCCCCTTTAGCCTTGGCGTCAGTTAAAAGGTTTTGCAGGCGATCATAATGCTTCTGATTAATAATAGAAGTGTAGTCATCGTTATGCTTGAGATCTGGATAAAAATCTGCAACGGCAGTTTTCATTGCAGAGACAAGCTCATCTTTCTTGTCTGAATGAACCATCACATAATCTGGAGCAAGGCATATTTGACCTGCATTCATAGTTTTGCCAAGCATGATTCTTTTTGCAGCTGTAACACTGTCAGCGGTATTGCTAACAATCACTGGGGATTTACCGCCCAACTCTAAAGTCACTGGGACTAAGTTCTCTGCGGCCGCTCGCATAATATGTTTACCAACAGCTCCGCTGCCAGTATACAAAAGATGATCAAACTTCTGCTGAGTAAAGGTAGCGCCAACCTCTGGACCACCCAGTATGGTTGCAAATTCTTCCTCATCAAAGGCTTTGTCGCACAGCTCTTTCATTAAAGCTGAGGTTTGTTCTGTGTATTCGCTAGGCTTATGCATGATTTGATTGCCTGCAGCAAAAATTGATGCAGCTGGAGAAAAAGTTAGGTAAGCAGGAAAGTTCCAAGGAGAAATCATCCCCACGGTTCCTAGAGGCTCATAGGCAACATGTGCCTTAGCACCCAATAGGCCCAATGGAAAATTAGGTTTTCTTTTTGAACCTGACATCCATTTTTTTAAATTCTTTTTTGCATACTCAATGCTTGGAACGATCGTATAGACATCCGTAGCCATGGATTGATTTTTTGATCTAACACCAAAATCCTCATTCAAGGCATCTACTATCTTATAGCGATTCTCCATAACCAGATCCTTGACTCGATTCAGGCGATCAATTCTTAGATCGTATGAAGGTGGACCGTTTTTTACAAAATAAGCTTTTTGCTTTTTTAAGATCTCTTGCATTTGTTGGTGTTCCATAATCATTACCCCTTTATAATTTCTAGAAATCTAGTTTATCAGTTAATCAAGTTGATCGTTTTTGTTTATCTGAATCGTTTGTTTTTTTAATCATGCCTCTGATTTCAGCCCAATCATCCTCTGAAAGCTTTGACAGTTGAGAGAAAGTTCCCCCGCCAGATAAGTATTGTGCCCCATCAATGGCTATAGTCTGTCCAGTCAGATAGTCACAGCCATCAGACATTAAAAAAGTTGCTAGATTTTGAAGCTCGCTCATGTCCCCCATTCTTCCCATGGGGATAGTGCTGCCTGAGTCTTTACCCATATCACCCTTGGGGCTTAGCCTTGCGGTCATCCCCTCGGTAGGAAATGGACCTGGTGCGATAGCATTAACCCTGATCCCAGCCGGACCCCACTCAACTGCAAGAGATTTAGTCATCGTGTGCAACGCAGATTTTGACATGGCAGAAGGCACCACAAACGGAGAGCCTGTCCAAACCCAAGTAGCTAAGATTGAAATAATAGAGCCTTTAATTTTATGCTCTAGCCATTTCTTGCCAACGGCATGAGTAACATAAAATGTGCCGTGAAAAACTATATTAGCAATGGCATCAAATCCTCTAGAGGATAGGTCCTTAGTTGGAGAAATAAAATTTCCAGCGGCATTATTAACCAAGCCATGCAAGGGGCCTTCTTCAAAAATTTTACCTATAAAATCATCAACATCCTGCGCTGATCTGATATCTAAAGGTTGATATCTAACAGTTGCCCCATACTTTTCCTTAAACTCACTGGCGGTCTCCTCCAGGACACTCTCACGTCTTCCACATATAACAACTTCCGCACCATGCTGAATATAATGTTCTACCATCTCCTTGCCGAGACCGGTGCCTCCGCCCGTAACTAAAATTTTTTTTCCTTTGAGCACATCCTCTTTAAACATAGTTATCTCGCTTTAGAATTAACAATCTCTATGATAGCTTGAACCCAAGAATCAGAGAAATTGAGTGATTCAACATAATCTAACGTTTGGCCTCCGGCCTCCTCGAACAATTCCTTGTACTCATGACCAATCTCAATAATAGTTTCGAGGCAATCAGCCGTAAATGCTGGAGAAAAGACCAAAACTTTCTTAATGCCTTGGGATGGATAACCTTTTAGGACATCGTCTGAAAAAGGTTCTAGCCAATTATTGGTCAATCTTGATTGAAAAGAAACATCGTACTTATCATGTGAGAGACCTAATCCATCTGCTATGAGTTTAGAGGTTTCATAGACCGTGGCCTTGTAACAATAATGATTATCTTCATTGATTTCATGCTCACAATTTTTTCCATCGCACTGCATATCAGAATAGACTTTATTGACCTGTGACTTAGGAAGCCCGTGATAGCTAAAAAGAATTTTGTCATAATCTGCTAGATTATGCTTTTGGGCAGCTTCAACCCATGCCTTAATAAATGCTGGATGGTCGAAGTACTGAGCTATAAAATTAAAATTGGGAATGACCCATTGCCTAGAAAGCTGCTTGGTCACTTCCTGATAGACGCTTCCCGAGGTTGCAGAAGCATAGTGAGGAAACAAAGGCATCACCACCAGATCGCTGGGATTAGTTTCCTGAATAATTTTAAGGGTATTTTTTATGCTTGGTGTTTGATAGCGCATGGCATAAAAGACATTGAACTTATCCTGAGCAGCATCTACTTTGTGAGCTAGCTCACGAGTATTTTTAAGAAGCGGAGATTCGCCTTCAGACAGATCCCAAAGCTGCTTATAAATTTTACCAGAACTAAAAGACCGCAATGGGCAAATAATAAGAGTGACTAGTATGAAGCGAAAAAAAGCAGGCACATCAATCACCCTTCCATCCATTAAAAATTCTCTCAAATATTTAAATACATGAAAGTAGGATGGTGAATCTGGAGTGCCGAGATTAACTAGTAGAAGTGCTGGTTTGTTCATGATCTCTCAATAGTGGATGTCCTATTATAAATAATAAGGCGGTAAAGCACAGGAAAGCGCTAAAAAAATATAAATAATGGGGGGCATATTGATAGATAGGCATCGCAACCAAAGGCGTTAATACATGCCCAATGGGCATTACTGAACCTAAATATCCAGCCGCTGTTCCTTGATCATCAGGAGTCTGGGCTAAGGATAAGGCAGAAGCATTCGCTGGCCTGACCATGCCAGCACCCATACCATTGACCATCATCGCAAGATAAAACAATGCAATGGATGTAGATAGAGCTGCTTGAATGTAGGAAATAGTTACAAGAAAAGTTCCGTATATCAGTAGTTTATTATTAGAAATAGGCTTTAAATCTGTGAAGATGTACTGGCTAACAACGGTAGAGATGGAAAGCAGTCCAAATGTAAGGCTGATAACTAGTGGCAAGTCTTTTTCAGACGAAAATACATCAGTAATAAAGAACCCAATAGATTGGAGCAAGGATGCCTGGCACAGGGAGAATAAGCCCGCTATGACTAAAAATGGCCAAACTGAGGAATCTTTATATGTGAGCCTGGACCTTACATTCTTTGAGGTCTTTTGTTTAATGTTTTTAGGGAATGTTAAAAGAATGCCTATAGCAGCAATTCCACCGCAAAAAGCAAAGACATAAAAAGGCAATGTTTTAGAATATAGGAATAAAAAACCTCCAATCATTGGGCCCATGATCGTTCCCACTAAAAAGCTGGATTCAAGGCGTGCAAACTTTTTTGTCCGTTTGGATCGATCTGAAATATCGGCAATGTAAGCAAATGCAGCTGGTCTTGTAGCAGAGCCTATTAAGCCATTAATCAATCTACCTAGAACTAATAGCGGCAAAAGATAAGCAAAATCTAGGACATTTTTCTCTACCAAAAATAAAGGCGTGATCAAGGCAATAATGGAAACTGAGTAGCCAATGAGCCCAATAATAGCGATGTTTCTTCGGCCATAGCGGTCAGAAGCCCTACCCCATGAGGCACTTGTAGCAGCCCAAGCAATAGCAGAGATCGCAAATATAGTTGATGTTTCAATGACGGAGAGGCCCAGATCTCTTGCCAAAGGTGGGACCAGCACAAATGCAAATGATTGACCCAAACCAACAGAGAATAGACCGAATTTTAACCAGGCTGTAGGGTTAGACAATTTTTGAGATGCCCACCAAATCTCTAACCTCGGAAACTAGCTGCTGAGCTTGAGGGCGAACCTTCTTTGCTCCGTCAGAAAAAAGATCATTTAAAAGATCTGGCTGTTGAGCTAGATTAAAGTATCTATGACGTATTGGATCAATCTCCTGATTAATTACTGAAAAAAGTTCTTTTTTAGCATCACCCCAACCAATGCCATCATCGTAAGCTAGTTGCATTGAGGCGATCTGATCAGCAGATGCAAAGGCTGAATAAAGTTGAAAGAGATTGCAGCCCTTTGTATCTTTAACCTCACCTGGCTCCAATGAATTGGTAATAATTTTTGAAATACTTTTTTGTAAAACTTTTTCTGTGCATAAAAATGGAATGATGTTGTTGTATGACTTGCTCATCTTCCGGCCATCTATACCGGGAACAGATACCTCATTTTGAATCAGAGCCTCAGGCAGTGAGAAGGTTTGTTTATAGGTATGGTTAAATTTACCTGCAATATCTCTGGCCATCTCAAGATGTTGAGCTTGATCAGGGCCAACTGGAACATGGGTTGCATTGAAGAGTAAAATATCCGCTGCCATTAAAACAGGGTAAGAGAATAAGCCCATATTAATCGCTTTGTCTTCATCTGCATTATTCGATATATTTTCAGCAACAACAGCTTTGTATGCGTGGGCACGATTTAATAATCCCTTGGCAGCACTGCAGGTAAGTACCCAGGTTAGCTCATGGACTTCAGGTATATCAGATTGCCTGTAAAAGTTTGAGTAGTTTGTATCCAAGCCTGAGGCCAACCAAGCCATGGCAATATCCTTCACACTGCTTTCGATTAGAGTGGGGTCAGTCTGTTTAATTAGGGCATGATAGTCGGCTAAAAAGAAATAAGACTCTGAATCAGGTCCAGCTAATTCAAGGGCAGGTTTGATGGCCCCCAAATAATTTCCGATATGAGGAGTTCCAGTTGTCGTAATACCTGTTAAAATTCTTTTTTTCATTTAGATAATTATAAACTTCATCAAGAAAATATTGTGGAAACTCAGAAAATTTTATTCGAATCATTAGTTAAGGCAGAGCAGCTTTTTGAAGCTGGGGAGATTCGTAACGGCCAAAAGCTGGTGAACGAAGTTTCCAGGGCAATGAAATCAGAGGGCAAAGTATCTAATAAGCTCAGACATCGTTTTAATCTTATTTCAGCTCAGTCTCGTTACTTTAATGATATTTCCTCTTTTGCAACTAACCCAAAAAGAAATGAAATTATTCAAGAAATTGAGTCCTTGATTGCAAGCCCAGTTGAAAATCCAAAAAAGCATGCTAATGCAATTCATAGTCTACAAACTAAATGGCAGCAACTTGACCAAACATCAAAGCCAGCAGGCAGAGAGCAATGGCAGACCTTTAAGAAACTCACAGACACAGCCTGGGAACCTTGCGCTCAATACTATGAAGAGCTCAAAGCTGTCAAAGTATCTAATGCGCATGAGAGAGAGAAAATTATTGCAAATATCCTTCAGTACAAAGAGGATAACTCTGCGAGATGGCCAGGGCTTATTGAGCTAAGCAAATATTTGAGCCAACAGTTTCAGTTATGGCAAAACTTTGCACCTGTTTTAGACGATGATTTCACTAGATTAAAAGCAGCTTATCAGGATGCTAGAAAACCAATCAATGAAGAGATCCGAGCCCAGGAAAATAGAAATTTGAAGCTCAAAGAAGAAATTATAGCCAAGGTCAAGCTTATTAATGATGATGACACTCAGCTCTGCATTCAGAAATATCAGCGACTCAAGCGTGATTACCAAAATATTGGGCCAGCTGGCAAAAAGAATGAACCTGTGCTCTGGAAAAATCTTAATGAAAGTGCTGATAGATTCTATGAAGCGGAAAAATCAATTGCCAGTGATGAGTTGCTTGTTATAGATGCAATCTCCAAAGAGATTGGCCAAGATACCTTCTCACTTGCTAACGCTAAGGATCAATTAAAAGAGCTAAGTAAAACAAGAAAAACTCCTGAATTCTTAAAGCTTCAGAAGGCTTTAAAAGCCTTTGAAGGGAAAAAGGCCGAAGAGATTATGCTGCAAAAAGCATCGAGTTACCTGGATCTTCCCTCCTTGCTTGAATTAGCTATTCCAGTGAGTAGCTCGGTAGATAAAGATATTTTAAAAATCTTGAACAATCCTCCTTATCACAATGATGCTGATCAGCTAACTGAGACCGTTGTCATGATGGAGTTAATGGCAGGGATTGAATCTCCCGATAGCAACAAAGCCATCAAACAAAAATTAACCTTAGAAAGGCTGCAAAATAAATTCTCCCAACAGGTTGGTGAGAGTGAAAAATTAAAAGGATTACTGATTACCTTTATCAGTAATTTGAAGGCAAAAAAATTAAGCGCAGCTGAAACAAAGTTATGGAAAAGAGCCCAAGCAGCGTTAAGTGAATTGGCTAAGTATCTTCCCTAAGCTTCATTACTTTCATCCATTTATCCGATTTAAATCGCCCTACATACAAAAATCCCTTCACAACATAGTCTGCAACTAAGGTGGAGAAAATAACTTCCACGCTTGCATCGAGCATGTAAAAAATTAGAGCTAGAAGCACCCTGATAAATAAAAGACAAGTGAGAGTTATAACCAAAGGTGTTTTGGTATCCCCGGCTCCTCTCAATGCTCCTCCCAGGGAAAACTCAATGGCCATTANTGGCTGCATGGAGCCAAGAAGCCAGATAAAAATTACAGATAGCCTTACAACCTCATCATTGTCTATCATAAATCTTGCCAGAGGTTCTGCAAATATTGTGATCAAGATACCGAAAAATGTCATAGAGACAATGGATAGTCTCATTGCACCCCAGCCAGCTCTTCTGGCCTGATCAGTGTCGCCAGCGCCTAGATGCTGCCCAACCAAGGTAGCGCCTGCTATAGAGAAACCAAATCCAATAACGAATGAAAATGAAAGTATCTGGACTCCAATGCCGTAGGCTGCATAAGCCTCAGTTCCATACAAAGCAACCAAGATCAAAAATGCAGTGATGCCTCCTTGAAAAATTACTTGCTCTAGAGCTGCTGGTAACCCAACTCGAAAAATCTCTTTGACCCTTAAAGTATCAAGGGTAAGAATAGACGAGTATTTAACTGGCAGAGAATTAGAAATCCAAAAAACAATTAAAAGAATTGCTCCAATGACAAAAGATAACCCATTGCCAATTGCTGCTCCACGCACTCCATACTCAGGAAATCCTAGCCAGCCATTAACAAAAACTAGCATAAAAAAGATAGCAAATAGATTCATGACAACTCCGATAATCATGGGTGTCTTCACATCTCCAACTGCTCTTAATGCTGTAATCAAGCCAAGGCCGCAGCCAAAAGCAATATAAAAAGGAGCAATGGACTTTAAATATTCAATTGACAGAGAAAGCGCATCCCCTTTTAACCCAAAAAAAGTTACCAATGGCTCTGCAAACTGCCAAATTAATGCACTAGTTATAAATGCTATGAAGACTACCAGTTGAACTGTTCTGGTAAAAAAAATACCAGCTTCCTCTTTATTTTTAGCGCCCCAGTTTCTGGCGATTAAAGCGGTGGACCCAGCCAAAACTCCAGTCAGAACAGCTTGCAATATAAATGTGACCCTTTGTCCTGTGACCGCAGCTGCAATAGCATCTGGGCCAAGACCGCCAACAACCTTAATCGCAACAATGGAGCTGGTAGCGTAAAAAATATTAGTAATAATCGAAGGCCAGGCAAGAGTCCAGACGCCAAAAGAGCCTCTAGGGATCTTCCCCTCTTCTACCAGGACCTCCAATGTTAAGAGTCTTTGAGAGAGCCTAAATATATGACTCCGAATAATAAAGTCATAGAAAAGGCAACAAATGGAGAGTCTTTTGAAGCAAGAATTTTAGCCCTATACACAAAGCATTCCACCACATGAGCAATCAGCAAGAGATAAAAAATGGCTGAAGCTATATAAAAAAGAGGTCCATTGAATGGCTCGAAAAGGTTAACGATACCAAAGCCCCAAAGGATAAGAGTGATGTAATGAGCTGCTTTCATAGTATTTTATTATATTGGGTTGAGTACATTCTATCTATCATATTTTCAACAAAAGGTTGGATATGAGCGTAGCTTTCATTATCTTTAATGGTGTACCACTGATGAAGATAAAATAGTGAGCCGAATAGAAAGTTGCGCTGCTCAGAAGGGTCTCCCTGAATAATGGAACCCTCTAGCTGGCCTTTACGAAACCACCCAGCCCAAGATTTGTACTGAGTATCTTCATGGTCTTTAATTTCTTGGTATCTACTAAAATCTGCAAGAGATTTAGGAAGTTGCATCAGCAAAGTTAAGCCGTTAATGCTCATAGCATGATTGGTATATTTGGTAATCTTGGTTAGATAATCACAGTCTTTGGAGTTAATAGTTTTAATCAGTTGATTTAACTGTTGCTGAATCGAGAGTATAGCTTCGATAAATAAATCTCCCTTGCTATTGAAGTAATAATAGATGGATTTATCAGTCATATTAAGCTCATCAGTGATTTGCTCTAAACGTGTACCGTTATAACCGTAAGTTGAAAAAATAATAACTGCCGACTCAATAATGGCGTCCTTCTTTCTTGCCTTCTTATCGGAATCCTTAACTTTCAAGTTCATGCTGTCTAGTATACAAAGTATTGCATGATTACCTAGTATCTAGCTTGGCAAGAATTGCGCCATGCCTATGACGATCAATTTTGTAAGTATAAAAAATCATAAAGGGTATGCACATCAAGAATCCTGCTATGGGGCCCTGCACCATTGCCAGACTAAATATGTCCTGAGACGAAGGCTCAACAGAGGAGCCCTGAGGGAAATTAATAGCCTCTAAGGCTAAACCGGCAATTAAGATGCCTATGCCCGTATTAAACTTACCAATCAGGGAGCTGGCAGCATACATCAATCCCTGTTGCCCAATGCCACTGTCTAGCTCCACTTCGTCACTGATATCACCTAACATTGACTCTCTAATGATTGAGCTAGAAGACAGGCTTAAGTTAGCAAAAAAGACAAAGGGTATGGTGGCCACAAAGAGGTCCCAAGTTCCCAGTGATGGTAGATAGCCATTAATTTTTAAAAGTATTGGAATGGGTGGAATCAAAGCCGCAAGGGTAATGCTCAGAAGTAAAATAGTTCTTTTTTCCAAGAAATTGACCAAGTAAGGGGTTAGTAGAAATGCAGAAAAGGTAGCAGCAACATAAACCCCCAAATATGAAGCAAGCATTGATGATTTAAATTCCCAAAAATAGGTACTCATGTAAATCTGAAGAGAGCTAGACATGCTCCAACTAATAGCGATAAAGAGGTAGCCAAAAAAGAAAGTGAGGAACGACTTATTTTTTAGGGCAATACCAATTTGTTTAGCAATGGTCTTTAAATTAAAAATTTGGGTATTCTGAATGGGGTTATGTTTATATTGGAGAGTTCCAAAATAAGTAATCAAGACCGCGATACACATAATGGTAGCGCCCGTCATACCATAAAATATCCATGGTTCTGGGTTTTTAGTGCCTGGAATAAACTCTGGGGTATCCCGAAAGAATATAGTGTACGCGAGCAGCGCGTTAAAGAGGCCGCCAAACCAACCCATCATCTCTCTGGCAGCAAAAATCTTGGTTCTTTCCGTATAGGAGCGACTCATTTCACTGCCAAGGGATCTGTGAGGCACTTCAAAGATGGTCATTCCTAGGCGTGTTAATAAGACAAAGGTGAGCATCCAAAGAAACAAAAGGTTTTGTGGTAAATCCCAAGATACCTGGATAGAAAAAAGCATAAAGTAAGATAAAGCCATTGGTATCATGCCAAGCAAGAAATATGGATGACGTCGCCCTAGCTTATGTTTTGTTCTATCAGATATCACTCCCATCAAAGGATCTGTTAAGGCATCAACTAGCAGAGCTATAAAAATTGCAAGACTTGCAAGTCCGGGAGTCAAGCCGATGACATTGGAGTAAAAAAACAGCAAGAAAAAAGTAAAAGCGTCAGTCTTGACGCCGTTAGCAATCGCTCCAGTGGAGTAAAAGAATTTTTCTTTAGCGTTGATCGCCATAATCAGTCCGATGAAGGTTTAGATGATTCTAAAGACCTGAAGATGATAGCAAATATTTTACGCATGGGTAAATAATATGGACCTTAGCGTCACTTGCTACTGATTTAAAAAATTTAGAAGGTCGGATTTGAATTCGCCATATGAGGTTGTATCTAACAAATGCCCCATGCCATTAACAATGACAAGATCGCTCTCTTGAATTAACTCATGCATTACATAAGCATTCTTGACCTTAATTAATGGATCCATATCCCCATGGATTATAAGGGTCGGAGTCTCAATTGATCGTGCTAATTGTTTTCTATTTTTAGAGCCAATAATGGCTGCCATTTGACGAAGAAAGCCACTATCGTCGCCTCCTCGCTTGATGTATGAGCGCATTCTAGCTCGAAATGCAGGAGAGTCGTAGTTAAGCCCTGGTCGTCCGATTAACTCAAATAATTTAATAGACTGGTCAATGCGACCTTCAACATCATTTTTATTTGCAGAGCGCTTTAGCAACTGCCTAGTGACTTTGAATTTTGGGCCATTGAGTGGATTGGGCGTTGAAACCATAGAGGAGATCATGGTTAATGTCTTGGTGCGCTCTGGGTAGTTGGCAACTAGAACTTGCGCAAGCATCCCTCCCATGGACATGCCTAATATATGAGACTGATCAATGCCTAATTGATCCAAGACTGCCACCCCATCCTCGCCCATGTCTTCAATGCTGTACTCAGATTTTACAGGCAGAAATAAGAAATACTTTAAATAGTTAAGAAGTTGGGAAGGCTTAGTGGTAAATCGAGAAGATAAGCCAACATCTCTATTATCAAAGGCTATAGGTCTGAAATTATTGTCTTGCAAATCTTGAATTAGGAATTCAGGCCAGAGAGTGAGCTGAGCACCAAGACCCGTAATCAATAAAATAGGTTCAGCATTTGCAGGTCCATAATCCCTATAAGCAATTTTAACGTCTCCGTTGACAGCAAAACCTTCTTCAAATGCATGGCTGCTAAAACTTAAGCTTAAAACTAAAAATAAAATAAATTTATTTCTTGAAGGCATGCGCCCTCCTCTTCACATTATCTCTAATAGAGCCCCAGAAAAGTGAGACATCAAAATTATGGAGATCTCCATCAACGGTAAAGCTCTTTACTTTATCTATGAGAGAGCCCTTGACCTCAATCATAGAATGCTCTGATTGCTTCGCCTCAAAGCCAAGATTGGCCATAGATTCTATTGAGAGTTTTGCATGAGAATGTGCGGTCGCGTGGTAATCCGCTAGAAATAAGTTACTAGATTTTAAGCGAATGGAGATATTAGTTTCATCTGATACCCAGGCGCTATCTTGAGACCAGGATAAGGGATTTTGGCACACCAAAGGCTGCTCCATTGGCTCTTGGCACCAGCCATCAGCGGACCAAAAGGCAGAGTGAGCTCTGCTCCTTCTAAAGCCTTCGACACCAGTGCACCAGGATATGATGGAGTGATAGTCCTCTGGATTATTAGAAGCAATGAGATCTGGATAAAGCGAATCAAAATGTTTTACCGGGAGTATGTATCCCGCAAGATAGGCTGCAATAAATTGCTTTTTAATGGGTTGTTGAGAGATATGTTCATGGATTAATCTTTGGCCATGAAGAGCACCCTGACTGTGGCCAGCAATAAAAAAAGGTCTGCCCTGGTTCTGCTCTTGAATATAGAAGTTAAATGCTTTAGATATATCTGAATATGCAAGGTCCAAGGCTAAGCGGCCATTCTCCTCCCTGTCAAAAAATGAAAAATAGGTTGCTTGCCTGTAATAGGGAGCATAAACATTGCAAGAAGCTGAGAATGCAGAAGCTTGTGTTGCAAGATGGCTTTCAGTTCTCTCAAATGCAGCTGATTCTGGTTCGAGAGGAGCATTCCAGTGAGGTTGAAAATACCCTGTTGGGTGAATGTAAAAGACATCATAATCCTTGTACTCGTTTGAGGGAATTTCATCTGGAGACATTAGGTGGGATCCACTTCTTCCTGGCAAAGCTGCCCAGGAATGATCGTCCTGGTAATCAGGCGAGCTGGGCTCCTTATCATCTAGAAAAACTGCTTGTGGTTTAACACTCTGAATAAACTGAAGATATTTCTCTTTTGGTGTCATGAGGTTGGTGGCATCTTCAGTAATTTATTTGTAGCAGTGGCAGTAGCAACCAACATGTCGCCCTGAAATAGCTCTGCAGATGTGAAAGCAATGCTTTTGCCCATTTTCGTAATTTTAGCTGATGCTACAAATTCTCCTGGAGCGCCTGGGGCAACGAAATTTACATTGATATTAAGAGATAATGGGTTCACCTGAGCATTGAGCTTGAGGATAATTAAATGAGCCATTGCTGCATCTAGCATGGCAGTAATAAAGCCGCCCTGAACAATGGTTCCATTAGTGTGAGTTAAGTCCTTGCTGATCACAAAGGTCATGGAGGCATGATCAGCCTCTGCGTCGTACTCAAATCCTTGGGATCCCAGCATGGATAAAAATTTAGGTGGTTCGTGCAGATTAAAGTTAGATGCTGTCATTTAATGAAAAGGTTGGATGAAATTATTGTTAAACGTTATAGTAAATTTTTATATTATTTGATAATTATTATAAGGGGAATTCATGCATATTCTTAAATCCTTGGCTCTATTTATTGGTCTGGTACCACTAGCTTTTGCTGCCTCGCTGGATGCAACTGATCAAAAGAGGATAGCCAGTCATTTTAATGCCTACGTTGATGATGGCAAAATACCCCATATTTCTGTGCTGGCTCATCAAAATGGCCAGGAAATTTATAGACATGTCTATGGTTACGCAGACATCGAAAATAAAATTCAAATCAACAAAGATTCAATCTACAGAATTTACTCTATGACCAAGCCGGTGACTGGCGTTGCGATTATGCAACTAGTAGAACAAGGCAAACTGAGGCTTGCTGACAAAGTCTCTATGTATATCCCTGCGTTTAAAAACACCAAGGTGCTGGATCTCGAATATCAAGATTACATGGTTAAGCCTAAAAGAGAAATCACCATTAGAGACCTCCTCACTCACACCAGCGGACTAACTTACAGCTGGGCCGGTGAAGGGCCAGTTCAACAGGCCTATAGAAAATACAATATCCGCCCTTACTTTTTTGGAGCAGTGGACTCGAAAATGTCTAAATTTCCAGGAGATACTTGCGCCTTTGCATCTGCTGCAGCCATGGCGCCCCTCCTCCACAACCCTGGGGAGCAATGGTCGTATGGGATTAACATGGATGTTCTTGGCTGTGTGGTTGAAGTAATATCTGGTCTAAGCTTTGCACAATATTTACAAGACAATATTTTTGATCCGCTTGAGCTAAACAGCATGGGTTTTTCTGTCCACCCTGGTGACAAGAAATCCTTTACAACACTATATACCTCAGGTGCTTTTAGCAGAGATGGAGAAATTGTTGGAGCGGCTGGAGTCAACCCTGCTGATCTCATGTTCTCAGAACAACTTCGACCAATTGATTCGTATCTTGAATCTCCATATTTAAGTAACTCAAGCAAGCTCTTTGATGGTGGTTCAGGGTTGGTATCCAATATTGATGACTATGCAAAGTTTGGTCTTATGCTTATGAATAAGGGTGAATTAAATGGCGTGCGAATTTTAAGCTCAGCATCTGTGGAGCTAATGTCACGTAACCACTTATCAGATTCAGTGCTTGCAGGAGGTGCAGCTTTTGGTTTAGAAGGTATAGGCTTTGGTTTAACTCTTGGGGTGGTTCAAGATGCAGGAAAAGCTGCCTCCTATTCGACCGATGGCGAGTTTTCTTGGGGAGGAGCTGCTAGTACGATTTTCTGGGTTGACCCAGTCAATCAAGTGACTGCCGTCCTAATGACTCAATATATGCCATCGAATAAATACCCACTAAGAGAAGATCTCAAAGCCTTAATTTACTCAGGGCTCAGTAACTAACAAGAAGTGGCGGAGGGACAGGGATTCGAACCCTGGAAACCCGCGAAGGTTTGCTGGTTTTCAAGACCAGTGCATTCAACCGCTCTGCCATCCCTCCACGGCGATAGCTAAAGCATTTTAAATGGTTTGCAAAAAAGGTCAATGTGACATTACCCAGTTAGTTACCTAGTTTTACCCAATTTTTTCCATGTATTCCTCAATCTGGACTTCCATGCCCCAATGGAAAAGGAGTTGTGCTTATAAAGGTTCCTTCAATAACCTTGAACCTTAATTACTCAGTACGTACTCCATTTTCTTTAAGCTTAGCAACGAATGCCTCAGTTTCAGTTTGAGTAGTTCCATTAGTGCAACATATAACACCATCTGCCAAGCTAATTAGTTGATCAGATTTGGTATAATAGTTTACTCTTTTCCCACTTTCTTCAATTTGATTGGCTTCCTCCAAGGTGACCCACATTTTATTATTTGCTCCCTTTTTCCAGTCTGGATTACTTGGTATATCTTTCTCAAATTCTTGAATAGTCATACTTGGCTTAGAGGCAGCATGAGCCTTCATGACCTGAAGTTGGTATGGAGACTTTTGCATGGCTTTGCCATCAAAGTTAAAGCGAGAGTAATCTTTAGTTTTTTTGCCTGTAGAAGACATTGTTTTAACTGAATCCTCAATAACCTGAAGATCTGTCTCTGAATCACCAATCTCTAGGTCAATTCGGCAGTCATTAGCAAAAACTGCTAATAATTTATACACCTGATCTTTTTCTTCATCTGTTAGTGGCACGATAGAGTCTTCAGACTTGGCATAGATTTCATTTAATTTATTATTGACATCTCGAAAGCTTTTAATGGTTTCATTTCTACTAAGCATGCCTAAAGTAATTAATGAGAATGGGAGTCTGTTAATTTCTTCAGCAGAAATCATTCCATCCATCATCATCTCTTTGCAAATCTGAAGAATGCTTTGATACAACTTCACTTTTTCATCGAAGACCCTCTCACTTTTTTTTGATTCTTGTTCAATCTCCGTCTGCTTGTTAAGAAGATACATTGTTAAAATGATGACAAAAATTGCACCAAATGAAGATGAAATAACTGAACGTGCAACACCCTCAGGCACAAATTCAATCAGGGGCTCGAATCCAAGATAAACAGCTACACCAATTACAGCAATTGCAACTAGGGTTCTAGTACCTTGTTTTTTTGTATTTTCAATCTTGCTCATGATAAATCCTCGTAGATGTAATATTGATTAATTTAATGTACATTATTTTGATGTTTGATCCAATTACCGCTCAGCAATTAAAGTTCTATGTTTATGCTTTAATTGATCCAAGAACCAATGAGCCTTTTTATATAGGCAAGGGTAAAGATAATAGGGTGTATGAGCACGTCAAATCTGCAATAAAATCTGATAAAGCCTCAGACAAGCTTGATAGAATCAGGGAGATTAGAGATTCTGGTCACAAGGTAAAACATATTGTTGTAAGGCATGGATTAACAGAAGATGAGTCCTTTAAGATTGAGTCTTCATTAATTGATTTTATGAATTATTTTTCTAGCTCCCTTACCAATGAAGTTTTTGGGCATGGTACTTTTCAGTTTGGCATGAAGACGGCAAATGAAATTATCGGTGATTACAATGCAGAGCCACTTAAAAAACTACACCACCATGTAATTATTATTAATATTAATAAAACTTATGAAAGAGCCAAAGGAGGAGTTAGCATCTACGCAGCAACCCATGAGTCTTGGGTTATTTCCCAAAAAAGACATAAACAGCTCGAATATGCCCTTAGCGAATATAAAGGTATTATTGTAGGAGTTTATAAAATTAATGAGTGGTACCCAGTTGTGACAGATGAGAATAAAGTTTCTAAGCGTTGGGGATTTCATGGAGAAGAAGCACCAGCAGATATAAAAAAAATATACATTAATAAGTCAGTGAAGCACACCAAAAAAAGAGGTGCCGCAAATCCAATTAAATATAAATTATAAATAGGAGGTTATTAATAAATGAGTAAAATTTTTGTAACTGATAGGGAGCATAAGGCTGATCTTAAGATATTTGAAACCAAAGAATACAAAGCAGATATTAAGTATTGGGTGACAGACAAAGAGCACAAGGCTAAAAATAATGATGCTAAGTGGTGTTATGTAGATAGAGAACATAAAGCAGATAAGGTTGTCTGCTGGGTAAAAGAGCATAAAGCTGATCTCAAGGTTTTTGAAGTATCCAGCGAACACAAAGCAAAAGGAAGCTTCAAGTAATGGGTATTTTAAAAGACCTCTTATTGGGAGGAGCTGCACTAAAAGCACTCAAACGATCGGATCGACCAACTGTTTTCGCCCCCCCTACCTGTACAGTTGTAGGCATGAGGCACAAAGGCTTTGGCTCATCATGGGAAATTACTTACATTCACAATGATCGCCCAAACTCAAAAATGAATTTCACAGTGAACAGAAGAACTAAGGTAAGAACATCTGGGAAAGATAAGTGGCAGTTCAACTGGGGTTAGTTAATTAAGAAGAATTAAAGAAGATTTGGGCAAAAATTTATATGACATTCCGTAGTCTGTGACGAAGTTTTAACCTAATTTCTCCATATATTCCTCAATCTGGACTTCCATGCCCTTAACGAAGTGACTGTAGACCTTCAAAGTCACATGAGGATCAGCATGACCCAGCCTGTGAGACAGCTGAATCAATGGGAAGTTATTCATCAACAGATTGCTTGCATGGGTATGCCTAAGGTTATGGAGTGTGTGAGGAATCTGTAAACGCTTCATGCAATCTGCAATCCTATGCGACCATAAACTTACTGTAGTTAAATCGCCTTTTGGCATTGATTATGCTTATCTTACAGAAATCTTTCCTGAGGACATGATGTGCCCAGCATTAGGTATAAAAATGGAGTTTGGTGGAAGTTATCATGAAAGACAAAACTCCCCATCAATTGATCGCTTATATCCAGCAAAGGGTTATGTGAAAGGCAATATAAGATTTGTTTCATATCTTGCTAACGCAATAATGAATGAAGCTGATCCAGATGAAGTGATAAGAGTTGGAAAATGGTTGGAGTCTGAAGGTGCATTTCATAGAAATCCAAAACGCAAATAATAAGATTACTCTATGAAGCAAAAGGTTGGTGATGAAGACCCCAATGCTATGGCATTGCTTCAGGACTTATTGAGACAGTTTCAGGAGAGATCAAGCCAAGTGGTTAAGCATTAGCACCATGACTTAATAAAATAAAACCACCCATCACAGTATTTTGTATATTCCCAATAGTTGTAAGCAATTAGACCAATAATAATAATGAACCAA
>JGI20157J14317_10000264_pt1 | contig 59572 bp, 54 predicted proteins | sample COG_07_FD_14317 | JGI IMG/M metagenome (IMG submission 14317)
CAAGAGGCTTCCTGTAACTTACCGTTCTTTTTAACAAATGGGCGATCAAGTCTATTTTTTGCTAATCCGTCAACTGCATGACGTGTCTTATCAGAAATCCATTCTTCGTTCACTTCTTCATGGATACGCGGAAGTGCCCGCATGACAGCTCGTCCACGACTATCTACTCGGACGTTTGAACCTAGTGCGTCGTGAACATCAATCGTTTCTGTATTTTTAAGCTCCCACGGGCGAGCCTTAAATGTATACGGCTTACTTGTAAGCGCACCAACAGGACAAAGATCAACGACGTTTCCTGACATTTCAGAAGCAAATGATTGTTCCTGATAAGTGGTGATTTGCATATTTTCACCACGTCCAATCGCCCCTAACGAAGGAACGCCGGCAACCTCATCAGCAAAACGTACACAACGAGTACAATGTATGCAGCGCGTCATGATGGTACGAATAAGTGGTCCCATATACTTTTCTTGGACGATCCGACGCTTTTCATTATAACGACTTGCACCTTCACCATAAGCCATTGACTGATCTTGAAGATCACATTCACCACCTTGGTCACAAACAGGACAATCAAGCGGGTGATTAATCAATAAAAATTCCATTACACCTTCACGGAATTTTCTAACTTTTTCAGTATTGGTTTTTACTTCCATACCTTCACCGGCCGGAAGCGCACAAGAAGCTGCCGGTTTAGGCGGTCCAGGCGTTACTTCAACCAGACACATGCGGCAGTTACCAGCAATTGAAAGTCGTTCGTGATAACAAAATCTAGGAATTTCAATTCCAACCTGCTCTGCAGCTTGGATTACTGTCGTTCCTTGTTCTACTTCGACTTCAATTCCATCAATTGTAAGCGTTGGCATATTCTATCTCTCCTACGCTGCGTGTGTTTTCTTATATTCAAGAATACGACGCTCAACTTCCGGACGGAAGTGACGCATCAAACCTTGAATAGGCCATGCAGCAGCATCACCAAGGGCACAAATCGTGTGACCCTCAATTTGCTTGGTTACTTCAAGTAACATATCAATTTCTTCAATTTCAGCTTCACCGGTACAGAGACGTTCCATAACGCGCCACATCCAACCCGTACCTTCACGGCAAGGCGTACATTGTCCACAACTTTCATGTTTATAAAATTCAGAAAGTCTGGTAATTGCTCTAACGATATCAGTTGATTTATCCATGACGATGACGGCCGCTGTACCTAGACCCGTACCTTCTGCACGCAAACTGTCGAAATCCATCAATACAGTGTCACAGACATCTTTAGGAATCAAATGAACGGATGACCCACCAGGAATTACCGCAAGAAGATTATCCCAACCGCCGCGAACACCGCCAGCATGTTTTTCAATCAATTCTTTTAAGGGAATGCCCATTTCTTCTTCAACGTTACATGGATTATTCACATGACCAGAAATACAGAAAAGTTTTGTACCTGTATTATTTTCGCGTCCTAGTCCTGAGAACCACGAACCACCGCGACGAAGAATTTCAGGAACCACTGCAATTGATTCGACATTATTCACTGTTGTCGGGCAGCCAAATACACCAACATTCGCTGGGAATGGTGGTTTCAAGCGTGGTTGACCTTTTTTACCTTCAAGGCTTTCAATAAGCGCCGTTTCTTCGCCACAAATATAAGCACCCGCACCACGGTGAACGAAAACATCAAAGTCATATCCACTGCCGCAGGCATTTTTACCAAGAAGTCCCGCATCGCGTGCTTCGTCAATTGCCTTATCTAAAACATTTGCTTCATGCACAAATTCGCCGCGAATATAAATATATGCTGCAACCGCACGCATCGCAAAACCGGCGATTAAACAACCCTCGATCAATTTATGAGGGTCATGGCGCATAATTTCACGGTCTTTACATGTACCTGGCTCGCCTTCATCAGCATTCACAACAAGATAACTTGGGCGACCATCCGATTCTTTTGGCATAAATGACCACTTTAATCCGGTAGGAAAACCAGCGCCACCACGACCACGCAGTCCAGATTGCTTCATTTCTTCAATGATACTCTCTTCACCACGTTTAATAATTTCTTTGGTCCCCTTCCAGTCACCGCGTTTCTTCGCAGCTTCAAGATAAGGACTTTCAAATCCATAGAGATTGGTAAAGATTCGATCTTTATCAGCTAACATTACGCATCTCCTCCAAACTTAGCACCTTTTGGTGCCATATCTTCTAGTGAGGTTGGACCACCTATAGGACAAGATTTAAATCTTCCATTTTGCGGACCAGCTTCCGGTGTTTTACCTTCTTTAATAGCTTTAATGAATGCACGTGTTGTGTCTTCATTTAAATCTTCATAATATTCTTCTGCATATGCAATCACTGGTGCGTTAACGCACGCACCGGCACATTCAACTTCCAAAAGCGTAAATTCACCGTCTTCTGTGGTTTCACCAAAGCCGATGCCCAATTCATCCTTACACGCCTTAACCACATCATCAGAACCACGCAACCAACATGGTGTAGTAGTACAGACTTCAATCACGTGCTTACCAACTGGCTTAAGGTTATACATGGTATAAAATGTCGCAACTTCATTTACGCGGATATAAGGCATATCAAGAAAATCAGCGATATATTCCATTACAGGAATACTCACCCAACCGTTATTCTGCTCTTGCGCACGATGCAAGAACGGCATCACACAACTGTCTTTGCGGTTTTCTGGGTATTTCGCCAACTGAGTTTTCGTCCATTCCAAATTCTCAGGTGTAAACTCAAACTTTTCAGCATCTTTAACATTCATACTCATCGGTCAATTTCTCCGAACACAATATCAAAAGAACCAATCATTGCAGGAATATCAGCAAGCATATAACCTTTCGCCACATAGCCCATTGAGCTAAGATGCGCATAACCAGGCGCACGAATATGGCAACGATATGGTTTGTTAGTTCCGTCTGAAACTAGATAAACACCAAACTCACCTTTTGGCGCTTCCACAGCTACATATACTTCACCTTCAGGCACTTTAAATCCTTCGGTAAATAATTTGAAGTGATGAATAAGCGCTTCCATAGAACTCTTAATCTCAGCTCTTGGTGGTGGCGTTACTTTACGGTCAGTACTTGAAACAGGCCCCTCTGGCATCTTTTCAATACACTGACGCATAATATTTACTGATTGATACATTTCTTCAAAACGAAGCACATAACGATCATAACAGTCGCCATTTTTACCAACGATCACGTCAAAATCTAGCTCATTATAAACTTCATATGGTTCTGAGCGGCGAATATCCCATGGAATATCACAACCACGGATCATTGCACCAGTAAACCCAAGCGCAAATGCTTCCTCAGCCGTCACCTTACCAATATCAACGTTACGTTGTTTGAAGATACGGTTTTCCATAATAAGTGTTTCCATATCAGTAAGCACTTGCGGGAAGGTATCACAAAATTCGATAATTCTTTTATCAAGGCCAGCCGGCATATCTTGGCTTACGCCACCAGGACGAAAATAATTTGCATGAAGACGCGCACCACATACGGCTTCGTAAAATTCCATAAGAATTTCACGTTGCTCAAACCCCCAAAGGGTAAGTGTCATGGCACCAACATCTGTTGCATGAGAGCAAACATTCATTAGATGGTTAAGAATTCTTCCAATTTCACTGAATAGTACACGAATATATTGGCCACGCTCAGGAACTTCTATTTCCATTAGTTTTTCAATAGCAAGACAGAAAGCATGCTCTTGGTTCATTGGCGCTACATAATCAAGACGATCAAAATATGGTATCGCTTGTAAATATGTTTTGTGTTCAATTAACTTTTCTGTACCTCGATGAAGAAGTCCTACATGCGGATCCGCACGTTCCACGACCTCACCATCAAGCTCAAGAATAAGGCGCAAAACACCATGGGCCGCGGGATGCTGCGGACCAAAGTTAACATTAAAGTTTTTGATATCGACTTCAGCCATAACTTAATTCTCACTCCCGTCTTTGGGTGCTTCTTCTGACTTCTCATCGCCCGGCAAGATATATTTAGCACCTTCCCATGGTGACATAAAATCAAATGTGCGGAATTCTTGAGCAAGTTTTACAGGCTCATAAACAACACGTTTTTCTTCTTCTGAATAACGTACTTCAACATAACCAGTAAGTGGGAAATCTTTACGGAGCGGATGTCCTTGGAAACCATAATCACTTAATAGACGGCGTAAATCAGGATGACCATCGAACATAATGCCGTACATATCCCACGTTTCACGCTCATACCAATTAGCTGATGGATAAACACCCGTAACAGAAGGAACGGTCGTTTCTTCGTCGGTTCTAATTTTCACACGCATTCGCTGATTATTATGAAGACTAAGAAGATGATAAACCACTTCAAACCGTTCTTCACGTTCAGGATAATCAACACCACAAACCGTTGAAAGTTGGACAAACTTACAAGTCGGGTCATCACGCAGGAAAGTCATCAATTTAACAATATCATCACGCTTTGCATTCACCGTTAACTCATTATAAGCCACCTTATAATCAATAACAGTATCAGAATTCACACTCTGAATATGTTTGCCAAGATCCTTTAAAGCCTCATCTGAACTCATCTTTAAACTCTCCTAGCGATCAATACTACTTGTACGACGGATTTTCTTCTGCAATTGAAGTATTCCATAAAGAAGCGCCTCAGCGGTGGGCGGGCAACCTGGTACATAAACATCAACAGGAACAATCCTGTCACAACCACGAACAACTGAATAAGAATAGTGATAATAACCACCACCATTTGCACATGACCCCATAGAAATCACGTATCTCGGTTCTGGCATTTGGTCATATACTTTACGCATTGCAGGCGCCATTTTATTTGTTAAGGTTCCAGCAACAATCATAACGTCCGAATGTCGGGGGCTTCCGCGCGGTGCAAAACCATAGCGCTCTGCGTCATAACGTGATGTTGAGGTGTGAATCATTTCAACGGCGCAACAAGCAAGGCCAAATGTCATCCACCATAGTGACCCAGTACGCGCCCAAGCAATAATATCTTCAACGCTGGTAACCACAAAACCTTTATCCGAAAGATCATCTTGAAGCGACTTGAAATAAGCATCCTGCTCCATTACAGACATTTCTGACTGTATATCAGTTGAAGACATATCAGGTTTATTCTCTACTCCCATTCCAGAGCTCCTTTTTTCCACTCATAGATAAAACCAATAGTTAACACACCAAGGAATATCATCATGGAAACAAAACCAAGCATGCCTATATCCCCGAGCGCAACAGCCCATGGAAATAAAAATGCAACTTCAAGGTCGAAAATAATAAATAAGATAGCGACTAGGTAAAACCTTACATCAAATTGCTTACGGTTATCCGTAAAAGCTTCAAACCCACACTCGTAAGCAGAAAGCTTTTCTGCATCGGGTTTTTGCTTAACAACCAAAATCGGCAGCAGTACAAAAATAGCAGACATAACAATAGCGATGACAAAGAAAACCAAGATCGGAAGATATTCGAGCAGCAATTCGTTCATTAGCGCCCCACCCTTCAATTAATATAGCGACAGTCCACAACCTAAGACTTGGAATACTGTCTTTAAAAACCAAGCCTCACATTTGTCATTACCCTTTTAACGAATCCAAACAAAAATTTGAATACAAAAAGGCATAATCCGTAGTCATGTTAATAGCCTTTAGAGATAAAAAATTCCACAAGTTTTTTATATTTAAATTTCTTATTTATAAAAGACTGAAACGCAAAGCCAATGCCAAGCTGAATTTGCACAGTTTCACCAAAGATACTATGGAGTTTGAGGAGATATTTTTTTTGAATAAATGATACCATTTCTAATGAAATGGCGAGAGTGACGGGACTCGAACCCGCGACCTCTGGCGTGACAGGCCAGCGCTCTAACCAACTGAGCTACACCCCCTTAATATTTCGATCCTGATGTAAGAGATTTTAACCATCAAGTCAAGCAGCTTTTAATGTTTTTCGCCGCAGCGAATCATTAAAAAAAACCACATTTGCTTTTGCATTTTTATTAAGAATGGTGGGCGATGAGAGACTCGAACTCCCGACATCTTCGGTGTAAACGAAGCGCTCTACCAACTGAGCTAATCGCCCGCTTTATTCTTAAATACTACACGACAGTTACGAAGTGTGGATGCATATCTACAGTCTCATTGCGTAGATGTAAAGCATTAAAAAAGCGGTTGGTAAAAAAAAATACCAACCGCTTTAGAAATTAAGTAAAAATTACTTATTTACAGCGTCTTTAAGGCCTTTACCGGCTTTAAACTTAGGTTGCTTAGATGCTGGAATTTGAATTTTCTCACCTGTACGTGGGTTACGACCTTCAGAAGCAGCACGTTGTGCTACGCTGAATGTACCAAAACCAACAAGACGAACTTCTTCGCCGCCTGCTAGTGTACCCATAATAGTGTTGAAAACGCCGTCTACTGCACCTGCAGCATCAGCTTTTGAAAGACCAGCAGCTTCCGCTACGCTGTTTACTAGTTCATTTTTGTTCATTATCTTCCCCTTTATGTAAAATTCAAAGAAATTAGAGATTAACTTAATCATTTAGTATGATCGAAAGTTAATGCATCTTAGCCATACATTATTAGTTCGTCAAAGGGAAAACCACACAAAACTGCGGTTTTTTTGCATAAAGTTTACTTGACATTGAAACAAAAAACATTTTTCGCACAAAAAAACACTCTTTCAATACAAAAGAGTGTTTTTCTACCGAATTAATACAACTTTTGGGCTTAAATTTTAGTCCAAAAATTTTTATTTTTCCTAGTGATGGATATGATCTTTAAAATTAGAATCACTTCCATTCTGATTTAATGAAGTGATTCCCTCTATCTCATCTTCTTTTAGAGGAACTAATGGGGCTGCTAAAGCATGCTGTAGCACCTCATCAACGATTTTCACAGGAACAATTTCAAGCCCTTTTTTCACATTTTCAGGTATTTCAACCAGATCTTTTTCGTTTTCTATCGGAATTAGAACTTTTTTGATACCGCTTCTGTGTGCTGCTAGCAGCTTTTCTTTTAAACCACCAATCGGCATAACTTTCCCGCGCAGACTAATTTCGCCTGTCATTGCGACATCATGGCGAACTGGAATTTTTGATAATACAGAAACCAACGACGTAATCATCGCAACACCCGCTGAAGGGCCGTCTTTTGGTGTCGCACCTTCCGGTACGTGAATATGAATATCATTTGTTTCGAATGCATTTGGTTGAATGCCAAACTCAGGCGCTTTTGAACGAACATAACTTAATGCGGCTCTAATCGATTCTTGCATTACATCACCAAGTTTACCAGTGATTGTAAATTTACCTTTACCGCGCGATACGATCGCCTCAATTGATAAAATAACGCCACCGACTTCTGTCCAAGCAAGTCCAGTCGTAATGCCCACCAAATCCTGATCTTCAGCCTCACCGAAACGATGTTTTTTAATGCCAGCGAATTTTTCAAGATTTTTAACAGTAACAGCAACTTTTTTAGCCTTACCGGTGACTATTTTCTTAGTTGCTTTTCTAACCAGATTAGCAATTTCACGCTCAAGACTTCTTACACCTGCTTCACGGGTATAATAACGAATCAAATCGCGAAGCGCGGCATCTGAAATTGACCATTCTTCTTGTTTGAGACCATGATCTTCAACTTGCTTAGAAATTAAATGACGCTTTGCAATTTCAACTTTTTCATCTTCGGTATAACCAGATAGTCTGATAATTTCCATACGGTCAAGAAGTGGGCCTGGCATATCAAGAGTATTGGCCGTTGTAATGAACATAACATCCGATAGATCATAATCCACTTCAAGATAATGATCACTAAATTTGCTATTTTGTTCTGGATCTAAAACTTCAAGTAATGCTGATGATGGATCACCTCTGAAGTCAGAACCCATTTTATCAATTTCATCAAGCAAAAACATTGGATTACTTGAACCAGCTTTCTTCATACTTTGAATAACTTTACCAGGCATTGATCCAATATAAGTTCTACGGTGACCGCGAATTTCAGCTTCATCACGAACACCACCAACAGAAAATCTTACATATTCACGTCCGGTAGCTCTGGCTATTGATTTTCCAAGTGAAGTTTTACCAACCCCAGGAGGTCCTACTAAACATAGAATAGGACCTTTAATTTTTTGCGTTCTTGTTTGCACCGCTAAATATTCAAGGATGCGTTCTTTGACTTTTTCAAGCCCGTAATGATCTTCATTAAGTATTTTTTCCGCTTCATTAATATCTTTTTTAACAGCACGCTTCTTATTCCACGGCAGAGATAGTATCCAATCAAGATAATTTCGAACAACCGTTGATTCAGCTGACATTGGGCTCATTGACTTAAGCTTTTTAAGCTCCCCTGTCGCTTTCTCACGTGCTTCTTTCGTTAATTTCGTCTTTTTAATTTTTGCTTCTAGTTCTGAGACTTCATCTTTACCGTCTTCGCCTTCACCAAGCTCTTTTTGAATAGCCTTTAACTGTTCATTCAAATAATATTCTTTTTGTGTCTTTTCCATCTGGCTTTTTACACGACGGCGAATTTTCTTTTCCACCTGCATAACACCAATTTCACTTTCCATTACGGAATAGATTTTCTCAAGACGGCTAACAACACTATTATTTTCTAATAATTCCTGCTTATCAGAAATCTTTAAACTCAAATGAGAAGCAACAACGTCCGAAAGCTTTCCTTCATCTTCTATTTCATTGGTGCTTTCTATCACTTCAGCTGGGATTTTCTTATTTAGTTTCACATATTGACTGAATTTACCAATAACCGAACGGTTCAACGCTTCAAGCTCATCCACCGCATCATCATTTGCTACAACTTCTGATGTATTAGCTTCAAAAAACTCTTCCGTTTGGACGAAATCGTCTATTTTAATTCTCTCAACGCCTTCAACTAGAACTTTTACAGTTCCATCAGGAAGTTTTAATAATTGTAGTACGGTTGCCAAAGTCCCTATGCGATATATATCATCAACCCCTGGTTCATCAAGGTTTGCATCCTTTTGAGCCACAAGTAGGATTTTTTTCTCAGAATCCATAACTTGCTCTAGTGCTTTAACCGATTTATCGCGACCAACAAAAAGCGGTACGATCATGTGCGGGAAAACAACTATATCTCTTAGTGGTAGTACAGGATATGTTTTACTCATAAGGCATCCAAAATAATTAAAATATGTAATACTATTGTGTGAATAAGATTTAAGAATTCACTATGGCTTTTTCAAGACCATGAGACGAAAAAGCTGAAACTTATTTAATTAAGCGCCAGCTCCGGCTTCATCTTTCTTCTTATCAGCATAGATATAAAGCGGTTGTGCGTTTCCGGTTACAACTTCGCCATTAATAACAACTTCTTGAACACCTTCAAGTCCTGGGAGTTCGAACATAGTTTCAAGAAGAATATCTTCCATAATTGAACGAAGTCCGCGCGCTCCCGTTTTTCTGGTGATTGCTCGCTTTGCAATGGCAAGCAGCGCATCATCCGTAAAACGCAATTCAACATCTTCCATAGAGAAAAGACGTTGATATTGTTTCACAAGTGCATTTTTAGGAAGGCTCAAAATTTGAACCAAAGCATCTTCATCAAGATCGGTAAGTGAAGCAAGAACAGGTAAACGACCAATGAATTCAGGGATCAAACCGAATTTAACCAAATCTTCCGGCTCAGCCTGAAGAAGTAAATCGCCAATTGAATGATCTTCTGCGCTCGTAACATTCGCACCGAAACCAATTGATTTACCTTCGTTACGGTCCGCAATAACTTTGTCTAGACCTGCGAAAGCACCACCACAAATAAACAGAATATTTGTTGTATCTACTTGAAGGAATTCTTGTTGTGGATGTTTACGGCCTCCTTGGGGCGGAACACTTGCTACTGTGCCTTCCATAATTTTTAAAAGCGCTTGCTGCACACCCTCACCTGAAACATCTCGTGTGATGGACGGGTTATCCGATTTACGGCTAATTTTATCAACTTCATCAATATAAACGATCCCGCGCTGCGCACGTTCAACATTATAATCTGATGCTTGTAAAAGTTTTAGAATGATATTTTCTACGTCCTCACCAACATAACCAGCTTCGGTAAGCGCTGTTGCATCAGCCATAGTAAACGGTACATCCAAGATGCGCGCCAGCGTTTGCGCGAGTAGCGTTTTACCGCACCCAGTGGGCCCAACAAGAAGAATATTTGATTTAGAAAGCTCAATTTCATCATTCTTAGTAGAATGATGTAAACGTTTATAATGATTGTGAACTGCGACAGATAATACTTTTTTCGCAAGTTCTTGACCAATGACATAATCTTCTAGAACTTTTAAAATTTCGGCCGGGGATGGAACACCCGAATCTGACTTGTTAACTGCGGTTTGGCTCTCTTCTCTGATAATATCCATACACAGCTCAACACACTCATCACAAATGAACACAGTAGGCCCTGCGATAAGTTTTTTCACTTCGTGTTGGCTTTTGCCACAGAAAGAGCAAAATAGTGTACTTTTTGAATCACCAGACTTTGATTTAGACATAAGGTCAATATTCCTAAATTTTTATTTGTGGTCTTACGTTTTATTTTGCAAAACCATCTATCGTTAATACGAACGTAATCACCATTCGGTTTTTTGCAACCCCATAAGCAAATTAATTACATTCTATGATATTTCAACTTAAAATTTTGTGAAGAAATATCAATATTAAAAACATCTATAACTCAAATGTGGAAACAATTAATTAACAACTATAAAAAAATCGAACTTTTTTACTAATTATTTCAATAATTATTAGTCTTCTGACGCTCCATCAGGACGTTCAGAATATATTTCGTCAATAAGACCGAATTTCTTGGCTTCTTCAGGTGACATAAAATTATCGCGTTCCATAGCCTTTTCAACTTCAGATAATTTTTTACCTGTGTGATCCACATAAATTTGATTTAATCTTTTTCTTAAAGCCAAAATTTCATTTGCCTGAATTTCAATGTCAGTTGCTTGACCTTGTGCGCCACCCGATGGTTGATGAATCATTATACGGCTGTTCGGAAGAGAAAAACGCTGACCAGGCTCTCCTGCGGCTAAAAGTAATGATCCCATTGAACACGCTTGACCGATACAAATTGTTGTCACTTTTGGACGGATATATTGCATCGTGTCATATATCCCTAAACCTGATGTCACAACGCCGCCAGGGGAATTAATATAAAAAGCGATATCTTTTTTTGGATTATCTGCTTCAAGAAATAGCAATTGCGCCGTAATGAGTGCTGATACACTATCATTCACTTGTCCTGTAAGAAATATGATACGCTCTTTCAACAGACGCGAAAAGATATCGAATGAACGTTCACCTCTACTTGTTTGTTCAACAACCATTGGTACTAAGTTATTCATTTTTGTATCGACGATATCGCTCATTTAAGCATCCTTTATAATTTATCAAACATATTAATCAAAAAAAATTGAGAGCCACAACATATATTGCGGCTCTCAACAATTTATAAACTTTATTTCTATTTGTCAGCTTTTTTTGCAGCTGCTTTTTTGGCAGGTGCTTTTTTAGCTGCCGATTTCTTAGCTGCGGCCTTCTTTGCTGGTGCTTTTTTTGCAGCTGCTTTTTTCGCAGGCACTTTTTTCGCAGAGGCTTTTTTCTTAGCTGGCTTCTTCTTAGCCGGTGCATCATCATCTTCTGCTTCGATGATTTCAATCATCTTATCATAAGAAACTTTTTTCTCGTTGATTTTTGCAAGCTCAAGAATAAAATCAACCACTTTTTCTTCATAAAGCGGTGCTTTGATTTGTGCCATCGCATTTGGATCTTTTTGGAAATATTCAAACACTTGCTGTTCTTGACCAGGATATTTACGGGCCTCAGCAGAAATGGCACGTGTTACTTCATCTTGGCCGACTTGAATGTCATTTTGGCTTCCGATCTCAGAAAGAAGAAGTCCTAAACGAACGCGACGCAGCGCAATATCAGCATATTCAGCTTTAACATCATCAGATGGTTCTTCAACGTCTTCGGGTTTTGCTTCAGGATTTTCAGCCATTAGTTGGCGATGAGCATCCATTTTAATTTGCTGAAGAATTTGCGCATTCTCAGCTTCATACATATTTTCCGGAACTTCAAAATCAACCGCTTCAGCAAGCGCATCAAGAAGGCCACGCTTAAGATGAGTGCGGCTTAATTCACTGTGCTCATTTTCAATCTGCCCTTTAACGGCATCTTTAAGGCCATCAAGATCCGCAAGACCCAGACGTTTTGCAAGTTTATCATCAACTTTTACTGGGGCTGGTTTTTGAACTTCAATAACATTTACTTTGAATAGCGCTTCTTTACCGGCAAGATGTTCAGCCTGATAACCTTCAGGGAAAGATACAACAACATCTTTTTTGTCGCCTGCTTTTACACCAACAAGTTGTTCTTCATATCCAGGGATAAATGTATTTGAACCAAGCACAAGTTGCGCCCCTTCAGTGGCACCACCATCAAACTCTTCACCATCAACAGAACCGACATAATCAATAAGAACGGCATCACCATCGGCTGCTTTATATGTTTTAGCGGCTTTCTTATAATCTTTTTGACCAGCTGCAATATTTTCAATCGCTTCGTTGATTTGTTTGTCTTCAACTTTAACAACAAGCTTTTCTAATTTTAGCTTCGCAAGATCAGGAACATCAAATTCAGGAACAACTTCAAGTTCCATTGTATAAACAAGATCTTCACCATCATCAAAAGAAGTCACTTCAATTTTTGGCTGTGTCGCAGGACGGTCGCCTTTATCATTAAGTGCCTGTTGAGAAGTTTCATTCACAGTTTCCTCAAGGATTTTTCCAAGGAAGTTTTTACCATGAAGTTTTTTAAGAAGGGAAACTGGCGCTTTACCCGGTCTAAAGCCTGGCATTTTTACTGTTTTTTGCGCTTCAAGGATTTCGGCGTCTACTTTTGCTTCAATATCCGCCGCAGGTATGACCACTTCATATACACGTTTAAGGCCATTATTCTCTTTTTCAGTTATCTTCATGATCGATCTATCTAATAATTAAAGGGACCTTGCAATTACTCACAAAGTCCGTGTTCGTTATTTAATGCTGTGAATTTTTGGTGCGGGTGAAAGGACTTGAACCTTCACTTCTCTCGAAACTAGAACCTAAATCTAGCGCGTCTACCAATTTCGCCACACCCGCCTATAGACACCAAAAATGTCACAATTTCGTGTTGAGAGGCATTTATAGACAAATAAAATGAAAACGCCACAGAAAAATTCATATTTTTGTAAAAAAAATACCCCAGCTATAAAGTGATGCTAATAATCAAATAAATACAAACAGTTAGATCACTTTAAACGAGCTGCTTTATTGTTAAGCATAGACACAAAAATAATCTTAAATATTTAACTCTTGTAAAATAGCGGGAATCTCTTTTGCTAAATCCTCTGAAATAAGCCCTAAACCTATTTTTTTTGCACATTCAGAGTGAAGCCAAACGGCAGCACATGAGGCTTCAAACGCTGGCATACTTTGCGCTAGCAATCCCGTTATTATCCCCGCAAGCACATCACCTGAACCCGCTGTCGCCAGCGTAGGTGGAGCACTGCTTGAAATCACCGCCCGTCCGTCGGGCGATGCTATAACGGTATCAGCTCCTTTATAAATGACAATGGCACCAGATAATTTTGCAGCGTTTTTAGTTGCCGTTAATTTATCTAATTTTTTTAAATAAGGAAACACCCTGCCAAATTCACCACTATGCGGGGTTAATACACAATTACAATCTGATGATTTATTAATCGCTTCGAAAAGCTCCAGAGGCCCCTCTTCAAACACACTTAACGCGTCAGCATCAAGCACAGTTTTTTTACCTGAACGAATGATCGATAGAACTGCCTGCCTTGTATTTCCATTTACGCCCGTAGCCGGTCCTATACACCATGCATTTAAACGATGATCTTTTAAATCATTATTTAGAGAAGACTGTTTTCTTATCATAATCGCGGTTAAATGGGCCGCATGAGTGCTTAATGCATCATCCGGACTACTTACACTAACAAGTCCAGCACCACTTTTTATAGCCGCCATTGCAGCCAATCGACTTGCACCTGTTGAAATCATATCACCACTGACTACCACTGCGTGTCCACGATGATATTTATGTCCATCTGACTTAAGTATCGGAAATTCACCTAACCAAAAATCTGGATGATTTTCATATGTATCTGGTTTAGTTTCTAATACTGCACGATCATCAATGCCAATATCAGCAACCAATGTTTCCGAGCAATATTCTTTTCCAGGATAAAGTAAATGTGCTGGTTTTTTTCGGCAAAATGTAATGGTGATATCCGCCTTAAACGCTGCACCAAGAATTTCCCCACTATTTCCTTTTATTCCGCTTGGTATATCAACAGCCACTTTTAAAGCTTCGCAATCATTTACCTGAATAAGTGTTTCTTCGAGGTTTCCTGAAATATATTTGGATAAACCAGTCCCAAAAAGTGCATCAACAATAACATCGCAGTTAGTCACAATGTCTGGCGCGATGGGAATGATTTCCCCATTCCATCTATCAGCCATCAGACGCGCGTCACCAGTTAAATTATTTTCATCACCTAGCAATGCTAGAGTTACTATAAAGCCTGCTTTTTTTAAGTGACGTGCTATGACAAAACCATCGCCACCATTATTTCCGGGCCCACAAAGTACGAGCGCACTATTGCCATTAACAGCACCGATGATCCTCCTTGAAACGGCACGGCCCGCCTCTTCCATTAAATCAGCCCCGCCATGACCCCTGCTAATTAAATCTGCAATTGCAAAATCATCTGCAGTTTTCATTTGCTCGGTTGATAAAATGGCATATTTATTTGTCATAAATTCACTTATTCCTATTCCAAAAAATTATTCCTGCCATGGGGGCGGATCACTCACCATTATGGTGAACCCATCAAAACGATATTCACGGTCACCGTCTGTGATGCGGTATTCAGCATCAGGTTTCTGTATATCCAGAAAACCTTGATACATCGCGGGCAAATAATCAGCACTTACCCAAGGCTCATTATGGGCAGGAAGCAAAATATCAACATGTTCAGCCATAGCCGCCAGTTTTTCCGCTGACTTTACGTAGTCATTAAAATTCGCATCCCCCATGTGCGCATACAAAGACGCTGGATAAAATGTGTCTCCCATAAATAACAATCTTTCTTCTCGGTCCATTACCACAAGGGCGTCTGGTTTATGGCCCGGCACAAGAAATATATATAATATTCTTCCACCCAAATCAATTGTATTGCCATCGTAAATAGTATTAGTGATGTTGAATTGCTTACTGTGGTAATTATCAGCAGTTACCCCGTTAGGCATCGGTTTCCAAACCCACCCAGGACCTACAAATTCTCTTATTTCTTCGTTGGTGCGACCCGCTGAATGATCAATTGTGTATTTTGTTGTTGTACCATATATTTTTTCAAAATAAAAATGATTGCCTCCAACGTGATCATAATGTGTATGAGAATTGAGCACAGAAACTGGCAAATCAGTTAAAGCTGCGACTAATGTACCAATATCACCGACCCCTATACCCGTATCAAATAAAAGTGCACGCTTCTCGCCAAGTATTAGATATGAAATAACTTCTTCAAATTGTCCCATTTCGTAAATGGCATAAATGCTATCCGTAATTTTATATACTTCAAACCAATCTTGATCTTCGGGGAGTTCAATAAGTTCAAATTTATCCCAATGCGAGCGTAGAAGATTATCATACCAGTTATCCTTCCCTTCTCCTCTGCCTTGTACTTGGCTATTTTCTGTAATCACAACTTCCGAAGACATATCTGATTCCTGTTCAGATTGCCCGCAAGAAATAAGCGATACAGATAATATAACAGTTATAAAATTTCGTATTTTCATAGATAGCCCCTAAAATATTTTCAAAAATAAATTAGAACATCGAGTTATATATGTATAGGGGGAAAATGGGGCGAGTGACCGGATTTGAACCGGCGGCATCCAGAATCACAATCTGGCGCTCTAACCTACTGAGCTACACCCGCCACAACAAAATATTTCCATGCGGAAAGTGAAGCCCTTTTAAGGGGAAGAGCACTAGGCGTCAAGTAAGATTATCACAAAATGAAATCTTTTTTCTATTAATGCAGGATGACTGCATTTTAAGTCTTTGCCTATTTTTTAAGCACTCAATGGATTCATTTTAATCATTTTATAATTAACGAAAAATTCCATTTGCTATAAACCCCTTGTTTTCTGGGAAATTTTATTGTTGGCACGGTATGTGCAAATAAAACGGACATTAATCAGACGACAAACGATTTGGAAAACAAATGAAAAAAATTGAAGCCATTATTAAGCCGTTTAAACTCGATGAAGTTAAAGAAGCACTTCATGAGGTTGGCCTTTCCGGCATTACCGTAATTGAGGCAAAAGGGTTTGGACGACAAAAAGGCCATACCGAATTATACCGTGGTGCCGAATATGTTGTCGATTTTCTGCCAAAAGTAAAAATAGAGATCATTTTACAAGACGCACTCGTTGAGCGCGCCGTTGAAGCTATTCAGCAGGCTGCTAAAACCGGTCGCATTGGGGACGGCAAAATATTCATTAGCAGTATTGAAGAAGCTATTCGCATTAGAACCGGTGAAACCGGTGATGATGCCATATAAGAAATTTAATCAATTCATTTAAACATTAAGAAAATAGGAAATAAAATGTCAGACGTTCAAAAAGTATTAGACCTCATTAAAGAAGAAGAGATTGAATATGTAGATCTTCGTTACAGTGATACAAAAGGAAAAATGTATCATATAAGCATGTGCGCGGACCTCGTCGATGAAGATATGTTTGAAGAAGGCGTTATGTTTGATGGTTCATCTGTTCCCGGATGGAAAACCATTAACGATAGTGACATGATCCTTCAACTTGATCCATCTACTGCAATTATTGATCCATTTTATGGTCAAGCAACGATTTCTATTTTCTGTTCCGTTGTTGAGCCTGCGACAGGCGAAGGATATGGTCGTGACCCGCGCTCAACCGCAGAACGCGCAGAAGCATATCTTAAATTTTCCGGCATTGGTGACACAGCATACTTTGGTCCTGAGCCAGAATTTTTCATGTTTGATGATGTAAAATATAATGTGGACTATGATAGCGCGGGTTATTCCCTTAATGACGAGCAAACACCAACAAATTCTGGTGCAACTATAGAAGGTGGTAATAAAGCTCACCGTACAGGTGCAACAAGCAACTATTTCTCACTTGAGCCATTTGATCGCTGCCAAGACATTCGTAGTGAAATGGTGTCATTGATGAAAGAATGCGGCCTTCCTATGGATAAACACCATCAAGAAGTTGCACCATCACAACATGAGCTTGGTTTAACATTTGGTACGCTTGTTGAAACTGCCGAGCGCGTTCAACTTTATAAATATATCACACACCAAGTGGCACGTGCTTACGGCAAAACGGCAACATTTATGCCAAAACCAATTGCAGCAGATAATGGCTCAGGTATGCATGTCCATATGTCAATTTGGAAAGATGGTAAACCGCTTTTCGCCGGCAATAGTTATGCAGACCTTTCTGAAACTTGCCTTTACTACATTGGTGGCATCATTAAACATGCTAAAGCAATTAATGCATTCACTAACCCTTCAACAAATAGCTACAAGCGTTTGGTTCCAGGATTTGAAGCACCTGTGCTTCTTGCATATTCTGCCCGCAACCGCTCCGCTTCTTGTCGAATTCCTCATTCTGCAAGTCCTAATGGTAAGCGTGTTGAAGTTCGTTTTCCAGACCCAACAGCAAACCCATATCTTTCGTTTGCAGCGCTAATGATGGCAGGTCTTGACGGGATTGAGAATAAAATTCATCCTGGTGAAGCAATGGATAAAGATCTTTATCACCTTCCACCTGAAGAGTTAAAAGAAGTTCCACGTGTTGCAGCCTCTCTCGGTGAAGCACTTGATGCCCTTGACGCAGATAGAGAGTTTCTTAAAAAAGGCGATGTATTCTCTGATGATCAAATTGATGCATACATTGAACTTAAACGTGAAGAAATCCAACGTCTTGAAATGACACCTCATCCTGTTGAGTTCGAAATGTATTATTCTTCATAATCCATTTTAAAAAGTTAATAAAAGGGGCCGTTACGGAAATTCGTATCGGCCTCTTTTATTTTTAACTTATATTTGAAATTCCCCCGAGATTAACTTTTATTCAAGAAAATCATGCGATAGTGAAGTTTGAGGTTACGAATTACGGGATAGATTAAAATTTGATGAACTCTAATATATCAGAATATAAGAGATATCAGGAACTGGTTGCAGGTAAAAATATTAACCCGCAAACATTATTGGCGACTAACTACTTAAATCATTTTAATGAAATTCATATGCTACTCGGCATGATTGCCGAAATGCCTGACTGTATTGATGATATTACAGAATGGGAAGCGATCTCATATCAAGGTCATTTTAAATATAGCGTATTTCAAGATAAAGATCTTGCAATAGAAGCATTTCACCATTCACCTATAAAATACAAAGAACCATTTGAAAAATGTGTTTCAGAAATGGATAAATTGTTACTTAGCACAATCATCAAAGTTAAAGAATCATTAGATAAAAACGATTTAAATGAAGTTAATATCATTGTTGCAGAATATACCCCAAAAATGGAAAGAATGATTGAAAATTGTTCAGCCATTATCAACAGCAAAGAATTCACTAGCCAACAAGATGTTATTGATGATTATTTTGATGATGATGTAGATGAAAAGAACAATGCTCAAGATGCAATTGACGACCTATTTAGTTGAGTCGCGATACTTCACTTAATTTAAGCCGTTTTATCGCATATCCCTGATGCTTTAACGCAAAAANCATGACAGGGTTAAAATTATTATTGTATATAAAATTCAACTATTTACTAAATACGTTCATTAAATACGAACAACATGTTTACACGGAAAACATTTTTATGTTTACATATATCACATTATTAAGTATGTATCGTGGCAAATAAACCGAGTATTCATAGGGTTCAAGGCAAAGTATTTTTGATAAAATAATAGAGTTTATTTCATCTAATTAGCGCCAATAAACGTAAAGTGAATATACTTAAATTTAATATTAATAATAAAGAATAAACTGTTATGAATAGATCATATAGAACAGCGGGCCTTATCATTGTCGGAATAGCGCTTTTATTAGTGTCTGGAATTTTCTTTCCATCAGAAGATAATGCTGCTCCAACCCCAACTGAATCTCAAGAAACAGCATTAATGTCTGTTTCAATTATTAATGCATCTTTAGAGCCGTTTACTAAAGACATTATCTTAAGAGGACAAACTCAAGCGCTTAGAACTGTAGACCTAAAGAGTCAGATCAAAAGCCGTATTGTCGAGCTTCCAGTTGAAAAAGGTACGCGCGTCAAAATGGGTGATGTGATTTGCCGCATGGATATCGAAGATAGAGCAGCAAACCATGCTGAAACAGCAGCTATTGTTAAACAGCGTGAGTTAGAATTTAAAGCTTCTGAAGAATTATTTGCTAAAGGTCACCGTTCAGAAACGCAACATTCCGCAGCAGTAGCCGCATTAGATACAGCAAAAGCACGTGAAAAGAGGGCTCAAATTGATTTAGATAACGCTTCTATTAGAGCACCTTTTGACGGCATTATTAATGACAGACTCATCGAAGTCGGTGATTATATGAGAGAAGGCGATGTTTGCGCAGTAATTATGGAAGAAGACCCATTCCTTGTTGTGGCAGATATCTCAGAAAATGATATTGCGCAAATTAATATTGGCGATACGGCTTACGCAAAAATGCAAAACGGACTAGAAATTACTGGAAAAGTCCGTTTTATTTCCTCAATTGCTGATACCGCGACAAGAACTTTCCGTGTTGAGTTAGAAGTTGCTAACTCAGATCATAAAATTTTGGATGGTATAACAGCTGAACTCATTATTAAAGCTAATCAAATTATGGCACAGAAAATTTCCCCTGCTTCATTGGTTTTAGATGATCGCGGCCTCGTAGGGGTTAGAACCGTTGATACAAATAACGTAGTTCATTTCAAAGAAGTGGAAATCATGGGCAATCATGAAAATGGTGTTTGGATAGCTGGCCTTGAAAATAATGATAAAGTAATTGTTAAAGGCCATGAGTTCGTTAAAGCGGGTGAATCTGTTTCTGCCGTAACAGCAACTAATTAAAGGATCAAACTATGAACGCAATAATTAGTGCAGCGATAGACCATTACAGGGTAGTACTTTTATGCCTAGCGTTGATTTTTGTTGGCGGAACAGCTTCTTACATAACAACTCCAAAAGAAGCGTCTCCGGACATTACAATTCCTACGATTTACGTTAGCCTTATCCATGACGGCATTTCACCAGAAGACTCTGCGCGTTTGCTAGTAAAACCACTAGAAACAACGCTTAGAACAATTGAAGGAATAAAAATTCTTCGTGGTATTGGCCGTGAAGGCGGAGCCAGTTTAATTATTGAATTTAACGCAGGTATTGATCCTGATTTGGCTCTCTTAGATGTTCGTGAACAAGTAGATAAAGCCAGATCAGAGTTTCCGGCAGAAACTAAAGAGCCTACGATTACAGAAATTAACTTAAGTGAATTTCCGATCATTAATGTCGTACTTTATGGTAGTGCCCCAGAGCGGGTGATTTATCAAATTGCAAGACGTTTAAGAGATGATCTTGAATCTGTACCCAGTATTCTTAAGGCGGAAGTTACTGGTGATAGAGAAGATTTACTTGAAATCGTTATTGATCCTGCAAAGTTAGAAAGTTATCAATTTTCATATGCTGAACTGGCAAATGTTGTTGCTGTTAATAACCGTTTGGTTGCTGCAGGCTCCCTTGATAATGGGAATGGACGTTTTTCCGTTAAAATACCTGGTATCTTGGAAACAGCAGAAGATGTTTATAATATTCCTTTGAAAGTTTCGGGTAATAGTATTGTTACATTGAAAGATGTAGCAACAATAAGAAAAACTTTTAAAGACCCTGTAAGCTTTGCAAGATTTAATGATAAGCCTGCAGTATCACTTGGCGTCAGTAAACGTACCGGTGAAAATATTATCGCAACCGATGCTATCATTAAAGAAATCGTCCGTCTTTCAGCAGAACAATGGCCGGAAGGCGTTTATTATGATTTTGTTGGTGAGGCATCCGAACAAGTTGAAGATTCGGTTTCAAGCCTTCAAAATAGTATTATTTCAGCAATCCTACTTGTATCAATTGCAATGATTGTAGCTCTTGGTGAAAGAACTGCATTGCTTGTTGCTATTTCAATACCGGGTTCATTTTTACTTTCTATATTCTTAATGAACTTCATGGGTATGAGCATCAACCAGGTGGTTATGTTTGGTCTTATTCTTTCCGTTGGTCTATTGGTTGATGGTGCAATTGTTGTAACTGAATATGCTGACCGTAAAATGCAAGAAGGGTTCGATAAAAAAGAAGCTTATAGACTTGCTGCGCAGAGAATGGCTTGGCCTATTCTAGCTTCCACGGCAACAACACTTGCTGCATTCTTACCGTTGTTGTTTTGGCCTGGCATCCCTGGTGAGTTTATGGGGTATTTGCCGCTTACACTTATTTTTACACTATCATCATCATTTTTAATGGCGCTGGTATTTATGCCTACACTTGGTGCATTGATCGGTAAAAAAGCGGATGATGCTGGTGATAACGTTTCCCATATGGCAGCCGGTAATTTTGATCCAAATGTATTACAAGGCTTTACAGGATCATATGTTCGTCTGGTAGATAAACTTATTAGACATCCGTTCCGATTTATGGGCGCAATTTTTGCAATCGTTATTGGTATTATCGTTGCCTTTGGCATGTCAGGAACACCGGTACAATTCTTCCCGGAAATGGACCCAGAAAACATCCAAATCAATGTTCATGCGCGTGGCAATCTTTCACTAAACGAAAGAGATTACCTAGTGCAACAAGTTACGGATGCCATTAAAGAGAACCCTAACATTGAAAATTTCCAGTCAACAACGACTGCCCTTTCAAACAGTGCGCAAGACAAAGCTGAAGATGTAATTGGCACATTGTTTATTAACTTTATTGATTGGGACAAACGTGAGAAAAATGTTAGCGGAATCATAAGTGACTTCCGTACTGCAACCGCTAATATACCTGGTATTATCGTGGAAATTGTTACGCCTGCTCAAGGTCCTGTGCAAGGTAAAGACATTCAAATGGAGTTTAAATCGGAAAGTGCCGAACTCTTATTACCTGTTGTAAATGCAATTTATAACCATATGGATACTGAAATAGAAGGTTTAACCGATCTGGAAAACACCCTTCCGCTTCCTGGAATTCAGTGGGAATTAGAAGTTGATCGTGCATTAGCTGGTTTCTACGGTACAGATATTGCCAATGTTGGTAGTGTCATCCAATTGGTTACCAATGGCATAAAAGTCAGCGAATATCGACCTGATGATGCTGATGACGAAGTTGACATTCGTATTCGTTTCCCTGAGGAATACCGAAACATTTCACAGTTAGATGAAGTAAGAGTACAAACCAGAGAAGGTCTAGTTCCAATTAGTAACTTTGTTAAGCGTGTCGCGAAGCAAAAAATTAGTACAGTTGAAAGAATTGATACCAAGACTGCATATAAAATTCGTGCAAATGTTGAAGATATTACTCAACGTACTAATATTTCTAATGCCATAGGAGCATGGGTTGCAGAACAAAACTTTGATCCGCGCGTCGAAGTTAAATTTGCAGGAACTGATGAAGAGCAACAAGAATCACAAGCATTCCTATCAAAAGCTTTTGCAATGGCGTTGTTCTTGATGGCTCTAATCTTAGTGACACAGTTTAATAGCTTTTACCATTCTGGGCTCATTCTACTTGCTGTTCTGCTATCAACAGCAGGCGTATTGCTCGGTATTATGATTACAGGAAGAACATTCCAGACCATCATGACCGGTGTTGGGATTATCTCTCTTGCAGGGATTGTGGTGAATAATAATATTGTTCTCATTGATACTTATGCCCGCCTTAAAGAGTCCGGCATTGACGCATACGAAGCCATAACGCAAACTGTAGCTCAAAGACTACGTCCCGTTATGCTAACGACGATTACGACAGTTGTTGGATTGCTTCCGATGGTCTTTATGATCAACATTGATTTTGGAAGCCGCAGCGTCAAAATTGGTGACCCATCAGGCTCATTCTGGGTTGATTTAGCGATTGCCGTTTCATTTGGGCTTCTCTTTGCGACTGTGCTTACTCTGCTTCTAACGCCATGTATGTTAGCGGCACGTGTAAAACTATCTAAGAAGTATAGAGAATCAAATTTAAAATCGATCGCTAGCGGGTCAACCCCGCAAGCCGCGGAATAAATTAACTCTTACTTCGTGAAGAAAACAATGCGATTGTCGGGATGGAAATAATATAAATCATCCCGACAACTGACATAGTCATCCAGAGATTGGTTATTAATAAAGAGGCTAAAATTCCAATTCCAAGGAGCACAAAAATAACGTGCTCCTTGTGTATTTTTAGGCTCTTCAAAGAAAACGTTGGAATGCGGCTTACGGTAAGCAAACAAAGTAAAGCCATATAAGCTGAACACAGTTTGGGGTCTTGTAAAAATTCAAATCCAAATTCGAATGATAAAATCATAGGCCAAAGGGCAAGGGCTGCTGAAGCGGGAGCGGGAATTCCTGTATAATAACCTGCTTTGACCTCAGCCCCCAGCTCATCATCTTTCACAATAGTATTAAACCGAGCAAGCCTTAGAGCCATACAAATTGCAAACATAAGTGACATTAACCATCCCACACCCTTAACATCACTTAATACCCACATATACATAATAAGCGCCGGCGCAACCCCAAAGCTTATAACATCAGAAAGACTATCAAGTTCTGCGCCAAACTTACTGGTGCCTTTTAAGAGACGTGCTACACTTCCATCTAAACCGTCAAAAACGCCTGCAATCAAAATTGATGTAACGGAGGCCTCCCATTGGCCTAAATACGCGAAACGAACTCCAAACATGCCAGCACATAGTGCTAAAACAGTTATCGCGTTTGGGGCTAAACTTCTAACAGGAATATGAAAACGAGCTTTTTTCTGAGGCATGATAATCTACCTTATTTCACCGTCACGCTGTTTTTCGCGACCTTTTTCATTTGCTATTACGGTCTCGCCTGCGATCGCTCGTTGTCCCACCGCAACCAGTGAATTAACACCTTTAGGTAAATAAACATCAACACGACTTCCAAAACGAATTAGGCCGAAACGTTCGCCTGCTTTCATTTCATTACCATCTTCTGCCCAGCATAAAATACGACGCGCAACCAGACCTGCAATTTGTACAAAGGCGATATTGTTTCCGGATGTTGTTTCCATAATAATCGCATGGCGCTCGTTATCTTCACAGGCTTTTTCAAGCGACGCATTTAAATATTTTCCAGGTGTATAAGCTTGGCGAACGATTTTTCCATCAACTGGAACTCTGTTAACATGAACATCAAATACATTCATAAAAATAGTCACACGAGTACAAGTCTCAGATCCCATATCAAGCTCAACTGGCGGAACAGAATCTTTTACAGATTGCACAACACCATCTGCTGGTGCAATGACTAGCCCTTCTCTATTTGGCGTTACGCGTTCAGGGTCACGGAAAAAATAAGCACACCATGCCGTTAAGACAACACCAACAAATACAAGAAAATCAATTCCCGTTAAAAACAGAAGAAATGTAATGACAGCAAAGACGCCAACAAATTTATGACCTTCTCTGTGAATTGGCACGAATACGGAAAGAATAGTTTCCATTTTTAATAAACCCTTCAACGAAATAAACTCTATATTTGTTTATCGATAATCCTTAAGCAATGGTTATGCAAGCTTTTCATCATTTTTTTTAAGCTCAATTAGGCGTTGTTGGACCTCATCCAACTGTTGTTGCTTTTGCCACATTTGCGCATATTTTCCATTTTTCTCTAGTAAAACAGTGTGGCTTCCACACTCTACAACTTCACCACCATCAAGGACCAAAATTTCATTTACATTTATAATAGTGGAAAGCCTATGGGCAATCACAATAGCAGTTCTTTGTTCTGATATTTTTTCAAGTGATTGCTGAATATCCCTTTCAGTATGACTATCTAGCGCCGAAGTCGCCTCATCAAGAAGTAAAATAGATGGGTTCTTTAATATGGTTCTTGCAATGGCTACGCGCTGTTTTTCACCACCGGATAGTTTTAACCCTCTTTCCCCCACTTCCGTTTCATATTCTTCAGGTAAAGTTAAGATGAAATCATGAATTTTTGCTAACTTAGCGGCTTCGATAACGTCCTCATCCGTTGCTTCGTGATTTCCATAAGCAATATTATATTTAATGCTATCATTAAAAAGAACCGTATCTTGAGGAACCACCCCGATCTCACGTCTTAAGCTGTGTTGTTTCACATCACGAATATCTTGGCCGTCAACCATCACACTTCCTGATGAAATATCATAAAACCGGAATAAAATACGAGATATTGTTGATTTACCAGCACCGCTTGAGCCGACAATAGCCGTGGTCGTTCCACCTTTAACTTTAAACGAGACATTTTTTAAAATAGGGCGGTCTTCATTGTAATGAAAGCAAACATCTTTAAATTCAATTGTGCCTTTTTTAATATTAATGTTTTCAGCGTTTTCATTGTCTTGAATTTCTGGGTTTTTAGCAATTAACATGAACATTTTTTCCATATCAACAAGCGCTTGTTTAATTTCGCGGTACACAAACCCTAAGAAATTTAAAGGGATATAAATCTGAATTAAAAGTGAATTGATTAAAACAAACTCACCAATGGTAAATAATCCTTCAGCAACACCTTTTGCTCCCATTAGTAGGACAGCCACTAAACCTGCTGAAATAATAACCCCCTGCCCCACATTAAGAAGCGTCAATGAAATCTGACTTTTAACTGCGGCTTCTTGATATTGCTTCAAGGATTTATCGTATCGCTCGGCTTCGTGATACTCACTGGTAAAATATTTAACAGTTTCAAAATTAATCAAACTATCAATGGCGCGACCGTTTGCTTTGGTATCTTGTTTATTCATTTCACGGCGGTATTTCAGTCGCCATTCAGTAACAGCAACTGTAAAATAAATATAACTAACAAGACAAACAAAAGTGATAATGGCATATATAGCGCCAAACTTAACCCAGAATATACTTGAAATGATGACAATTTCTAAAATTGTCGGCAAGATATTAAACAACATGAAACGTAACAAGAAGTCTATACCTCGTGTCGCTCTCTCAATAACTCTGCTTAACCCACCAGTTCTCCGTTCAAGGTGAAACCTTAAAGAAAGTAAATGTAAATGCCTGAATGTATTTAGTGCTATATTTCTTAATGCATTTTGCCCAACTTTTACAAAGATCGCGTCTCTAATTTCACCAAATGCCAGCGAAAGTACCCTAGCAAGACCATATCCAACAATTAATCCAACAGGTATTGCGCTAATGATTATTTCGTCTGTAATTTCTTTATCTTCAGCAAGAATATCGACCGCATCTGCTAAAATAAAAGGCACATATACACCGAATACTTTTGCAGCAACCAAGAAAAAGATAGCGAGGATTACTCTAATTTTTAAATCACCACGCCCTTTTGGCCAAAGGTATCGCCAAAGCTCGCTTATTGTTTGAAAATGGTTTCCTTCATCTTCATTATCTTCGATTGATTTTTCTTGACTGGCAGTTTGATCACTCGCCATAAAACACCCTTATTTTTCAATATTTTTAAAAAAATGATAATTCGTGAATTCCGTGTTTAATCAATTCATATATTGTTAACCACAACCCCATACTATCAGAAAAAGTAACAAATGCTGCATTTAATTCCAGCATTATTTAATCTATTTTGATCGTTATTTTAACAGGGAAATAATCAATAAATATGAACGCCTTAGAACAAAATTTGGAGTTGATAGAAGAGCACTTAATTGATTACAAAAGCCAACTACCGCTATTCTATGAATTTGAATATCACGGCATTAATTTTGATTGCCAAATTGTCAATCATGACAGTTCGGATCATTACTATGTAAATCTGACGGCGAGAATTGGTTACCTACCTTATAGCTCTGAAAATAAAAACAGACGTGAACTCATTCTCAAGAATTTCAGTCATTTAATGGCACATAATCTCATCACCATTGATCATCATTGCGATATGAAACTTCCACTTAACACCATGATAAAAGGCGATATAAACGCAAAAACAGTGATGGAAACAATTTGTTATACTTTATTAGATGCAAAAGAAGTTTTGGAAATAATTTCAAACACAATGAACGATAAAAATATCAATACAGATCAAAATTTAATCGAAAAATTAGCTTAGTTCATTTGAAGTTTTTCAAGCGGCAAGCTTAATTCTTGCCCTGGGAAAATCAAATTAGGATCTAAAATACTTTCCCTATTCGCGCCAAAAATAACCGTATAATGGTAACCAGAGCCATATAACTTTCTCGCGATATGCCATAAGCTGTTGCCAGGTTTAACGATGACATCCCCAGTTGCCTGATCACGGTCAAGCGCAACAAAGGGAGTGAACGGCTGAGAAATACGTACTTCCACATTTCCGTCATCAAGGATCTGATCTAATCTAATGATATGCTCGCCCGCTGCTAATGATTTCTCAATTTCAAAAGTCCAATTACCTTCGTCACCTGATACAACTTCACCAACAAATTGATTATCCAAATATATTCTGACGTTTGCGCCTGCTATGGCACTTCCATTTACGACCGTTTTACCGTTGTCCGTATAATCAAGCGCATTTAGGGTCAAACCATTTGCAGCATCAATCATATTAATGTTTTGCGGTTTTTGTAAAACTTTACTTGGGCCGTTGCCTGTTCTTGGGCTTAAAATCGCAACGACGCCATCAGTATCATCGCTGTTAAAACGCTCTTCATTGCGTTCTGGAACCGATACGATAACGATATCACTAGACGTAATTTCAAAATCACCTTGCTTCGCAACCAAACTAATTTCTGTCGGACCACTTGGCAAAGGATCATCAAATAATAAAACCCACTCACCGTTTCTATCTGTAATGGCTGTTCCTAATTGACGATCACGGGCATAAACAATAACGTCACTATTTGGCTCCGCTCTACCCGCAATTACGCCCGTGCCGTTACGACTAATTCTCACCACATCAAAACTCGGTACTGCCATTGAATTTATTGTATTGTCTAAATCTGTTGCTGGAGAAACTTCAGATACAGCCGCATTTTCAGCACTTTCCGGAATTGTGGATTGCGTTCCATCATCGGCAAAAAATATAACCCAGACTAAGGCGCTTATGGCCACTAGGGCTAGTAATGACATACTAAATTTTAAACCAGAACTTTGTTTAATTTGCTGATGATTTAAATAATCGCTCAATTTATTTTATCCAACTTCATAAAAATGAAGCATATTAACATTAATCATACTTCTTATATAGTCTTTGACCATATAATTACCAGTGTGTTTTTTACCAAATCAACAATTCTATAAAAATTTCGCCCTCAATATCCCTTATAAAAATAAAATTTGTCAAATGTGTGACCAAAAACTAAGATAATGCTATGAAAAAAATCAAATCCATATGTGTTTATTGTGGTTCACGTCTTGGAAGAAAGCAATCATTCCAAGATTTAGCCCACAAAGTCGGCCTTATATTAGCAAAAAATAATATAAAGCTTATATACGGAGGCGGGAATGTAGGGTTAATGGGTATAATTGCTACTAGTGTTATGGAAAATGGTGGTAGTGTACACGGCATCATTCCCGGACATCTTGATGAAAGGGAGAAATCGCATGACACAATTACAGAATTAACAATTGTAAATAATATGCATCAAAGAAAGCGAATGATGTTTGATCATTCTGATGCTTTTCTTGTTTTACCAGGAAGTATCGGAACACTTGACGAGACAATTGAAGCGATAACTTGGGCGCAATTAAATCTCCATGATAAGCCAATAGTAATTTTAAATCATGAAAGTTATTGGGACCCTTTCTTAGGTTTACTAGAAAATATTATTGAAAATGAATTTACTGTTCCAGAAACTTTAAATCTTTTTCACGTCGTAAATTCAGCTGATGACGTATTGCCACTCTTAAAAACGTTACCTGATCCAAAAATAGATCCAAAAAACACATTATTTTAAATAAAAAGGTAAGAATACCCTTACATTTTTGATTATCTAATGTTACTTTGCGCCCAAATATTATGAATTAAATAATACTTCGCTAAGAATAGCGATTAACTAAAACCAAAAGGAATAACATGGCTAAGATTAAAGTAGATAATCCCGTTGTTGAACTAGACGGCGACGAAATGACACGCATCATTTGGGCTTGGATTAAAGAACGTCTCATTCATCCATACCTTGATGTTGACCTTCATTATTATGACCTTAGCATTCAAAAGCGTGACGAGACAGATGACCAAATCACCATCGACAGTGCGAATGCAATTCTTGAACATGGTGTTGGCGTAAAATGTGCAACAATTACACCAGATGAACAGCGCGTTGAAGAATTCGGCCTAAAGAAAATGTGGCGCTCTCCTAATGGTACTATCCGTAACATTATCGGCGGTACGGTTTTCCGTAGTCCAATTATCTGTTCCAATGTTCCTCGTCTGGTACCAGGTTGGACAGATCCAATTGTTATTGGCCGTCACGCATTCGGTGATCAATACCGCGCGACAGATTTCCGCGTCCCGGGAGCAGGAAAATTGACTGTAAAATTTGAACCTGATGATGGTGGTGAAACTATTGAACACGAAGTGTACCAGTTTGAAAAAGCTGGCGTTGCTATGGCAATGTATAACCTTGATGAAAGTATTCGTGATTTTGCCCGTTCAAGTATGAATTATGGTCTTAACGTTGGATGGCCTGTGTATCTTTCAACAAAAAACACTATCCTGAAAGCATATGACGGACGTTTTAAAGATTTATTTGAAGAAGTATATCAGAATGAATTCGCTGATAAATTTAAAGCAGCCGGCATTTCTTACGAGCATCGTTTAATCGACGACATGGTAGCATGTGCAATGAAATGGAACGGTAAATTTGTTTGGGCGTGTAAAAACTATGATGGCGACGTTCAATCAGATACTGTTGCACAAGGTTTTGGCTCACTTGGCCTTATGTCTTCGCGTCTAATGACACCAAACGGTAAGGTCGTTGAATCGGAAGCAGCACACGGTACAGTGACACGTCATTACCGCCTGCATCAACAAGGTGAAGAAACATCAACAAATCCAATAGCATCTATTTACGCTTGGACTGGTGGTCTTCGCCACCGTGGTACACTAGATGGCAATGAAAAACTTATTAATTTTGCTGATGCGCTTGATGCAGTTTGTGTTAAAACTGTTGAGCAAGGTGATATGACTAAGGATTTAGCTTTACTAGTTGGCCCTGAGCAAAACTGGTTAACGTCCAAGCAATTCTTTGATAAGATTGATGAAAATCTGCAAAAAGAAATGGGTTAATAGCTTCTATGTATTTTTTAAGAAGGCGGGTATAATACCCGCCTTTTTTATTGCTTTAAAGGCTTTCCAAATCTTTTACTTCCGTCTGACCGAAATCTACTGAAGTTTTTTCAGAGTACGTTTGTTCAATACGTTCCTTCAAACTGGGGAAGTGGTTCAGCAAATGATGAAAATCTTTGGCATCCAAAATCAAAAGGTGAGTTTTCTCGACTGCAACGTAATTCGCCTGAAACGTCGCTCTTTCCATTAATGACTTTGCGCCAAAGAAGGCTCCTTGTCTCAAATGGTTCTCGCCTTCTTCGTCTTTTCTTCTAATTGTACCAGATACAATCAGGTAAAGTTTCTCTGCCTTTTCACCGTCATAAACAATTAATCTACCGCTTTCAACAACCTGAGAGCGAAGCCGTTTAGCAATACTATTTATAAGGTTTGCATCTAGTCCATGAAAAAGTGGAACATTAGCAACTAAGCCCCATCGAATAACAAAATCCCGTCGGTGAATTTCATTTGCAAAACCGTACGCAATAATACCAATAGGTAAAGCATATACACCAACCCCCATAATCATAATAACAACACCAAAAACTTTACCCCAAACCGTGAGAGGCACCACATCACCATATCCAATTGTTGTTAAAGTGGCAAAAGCCCACCACATAGCCGAAGGAATATTACCAAATGCTAGGGTTGGACTGTGCGTTCAAGATAGTACATGATGCTAGAAGCGAAAAGGACCAGCCCAAGTATGATAATCAAAGTCGCGATCAAAGCGCGTCGCTCAGCATAAAAAACTTTCCCCAAAGAAGTAAGTGCCGGAGAATAGCGCATTAATTTAAATAATCTTAGAAATCTGAAAATACGCAAGAATCGTAAATCAAATCCTACAAATGAGAATAATATTGTTGGGGCAATTGCGATAAAATCTATTACAATTAGAGGAGAAAATAAGAATCTTATTCTAAAGTTATTCTTGCCTCTTACATTTGGTTTTGATCGATATTCAACACAAGTCCAAACACGTAGAAAATATTCTATTATAAAAATACCGAGTGAAAAGAGCTCAAAATACAAAAACTCTTTTGAATATTCTATGCTAATTGGCTGAACTGTTTCCATCGCAACCGCAAAAATATTCAACAGAATTAAGATGACCATAAAGGCATCAAAAAAATGACCCGCTAAGTGACCACTGCCGCCAATCTCAATAATGTTAAATATATTTCGTCTTAGACTATTGTCTTTCTGCATTTAATCATTTCAAATATCCTGAAATGTTACCCGATTATATTTTCTATAGCTTTTATGGCTTCTTTCGCATTACTGCCGTTTGGACCGCCTGCTTGCGCCATATCCGGTCGACCGCCCCCACCTTTACCGCCAACCGCGACGGCACCAGCACGCACCAAGTCAACTGCGCTAATTTTTTCTTTTAAATCATCGGTGACAGCAGTTAAAACCGCTGCTTTACCTTCATTGACAGCGATAAATGCAATTACACCGCTTCCGATACGTTTCTTCGCATCATCAGCAAGGCCACGCAGTTCTTTTGCCGGAATGCCTTCAAGAACTTGGCCAAGAAATTTAACACCCGCTATCTCTTTAAATTCATCACCATCAGATTGAGTCCCACCACCGAGAGCAACTTTCTTTTGAAGTTCAGCAATTTCTTTTTCCATAGTTTTGCGCTCATTAAGTAAAGTACTTAACCGCCCAACCAAATCAGATGATGTTGTCTTTAACGTAGATAATGCATCAATCAACAATGCTTCTTGATCTGCTGAATAATCACATGCAGCATCCCCAGTTAAAACTTCTAATCTACGAACACCAGAAGAAACGGCCCCTTCAGATATGATTTTAAAATACCCTATATCACCAGTGCGCCGAACATGAGTGCCACCACATAATTCAACGGAATAATCTTTACCGTCAACCGCTTCACCCATTGCAACCACACGGACTTCATCGCCATATTTTTCACCGAATAATGCCATAGCTCCAGCTTCAATCGCCTCATCAGGTGTCATTAAGCGTGTTGTTACCTCAGTATTCTGACGAATAATGCCGTTAACTTCATCTTCTACCCTTTTAATTTCATCTGCTGTTACGGCCTTTGAATGGCTAATATCAAAACGCATTTTATCAGCGGCAACCAAGGACCCCTTTTGTGTCAAATGGTCACCAAGATTATTTCTAAGCGCCGCATGTAAAATATGGGTAACGGAATGATTGGCTTGGATTTTATCACGGTTAATAACATTGACGTTCATTTCAACAACGTCATCATTTTTAATAGAACCCTCAATAACTTTTCCCAGATGCACATGTAACGCGCCTAGTTTCTTTTCCGTATCCGTAATTTCAACAAGTGCGCCCTGTTCGGTTTTAAATGTTCCGATATCACCAACCTGGCCACCACTCTCACCATAGAATGGCGTTTGATTGACAAGAATTGCCACGTCATCACCTGCTTTTGCCTCGTCAACAACATCATCATTTGAAACAATCTGTAAAACCTTACCTTCTGCATGAGTAGTGCTATACCCAACAAACTCTGTTGCACCAAATTCTTCTTGTGCTTCAAACCATACAGCTTCGGTCGCGCTAGAACCCGACCCTTTCCATGCAGCGCGTGCCTCCGCTTTTTGTCTTTCCATAGCGGCATTAAACCCAACTTCATCAACCGACATATTTTTCGTGCGAAGAGCGTCTTGCGTGAGATCAAGTGGAAATCCAAATGTGTCATATAGTTTAAAGGCTACTTCACCGTCTAATTCACCATTTTCGCCAAGGCCATCAATTTCTTCATCAAGGAGACGCATACCGCGATCTAGTGTTTTACGGAACCGTTTTTCTTCAAGAAGCAAAGTTTCGCTTACCAATGCTTCTGCACGGATGAGTTCAGGAAAAGCTTGCCCCATTTCCCCAACGAGTGCCGGAACTAAACGATGCATGAGCGGTTCTTTGCAACCAATAATATGAGCGTGACGCATTGCACGACGCATTATCCGTCTAAGTACATAACCGCGGCCCTCATTCGATGGAAGAACGCCATCAGCGATTAAAAATGAAGTAGATCTTAAATGATCCGCAATCACACGATGAGAAGTATTATGTTCACCAAACGGTTCAACGCCGCTCATGTCCGCTGAGGCCGTAATTAATTTTTTAAATAAATCAGTTTCATAATTATCATGTGTACCCTGTAAAACCGCAGCAATACGTTCTAACCCCATCCCTGTATCAATCGCAGGTTTAGGAAGGTCAATTCTTTTTCCGCCCTCTTGTTGTTCATATTGCATGAAAACAAGGTTCCAAATTTCAACGAAACGGTCACCATCTTCCTCAGGCGTGCCTGGAGGACCACCCCAAATATGATCCCCATGATCATAGAATATTTCAGAGCAAGGACCGCAAGGGCCTGTATTCCCCATGGACCAAAAATTATCAGATGTTGCAATACGGATTATACGTTCATCCGGAAGGCCACTAATTTTACTCCACAAATCAAACGCGACATCATCATCGTGGTAAACCGTTACAAGTAGCTTATCTTTATCAATTCCATAAACATTCGTGATCAATTCCCAAGCATGATAGATCGCTTTTTCTTTAAAATAATCACCAAAAGAAAAATTTCCGAGCATTTCAAAAAATGTATGATGACGCGCCGTATAGCCTACATTATCTAAATCATTATGCTTACCACCCGCGCGTACGCATTTCTGGCTAGTTGTCGCACGTTTATAAGGACGCGTTTCCATACCCGTGAAGACATTTTTAAATGGCACCATTCCAGCATTCACAAACATTAATGTCGGATCATTATCCGGCACGAGCGGGCTACTGGCCACCACTTCATGACCTGCATCCTTAAAATAATTTAGAAAGGCGCTACGGATTTCGTTGGTACTCTTCATTTTTAGTCCACTCTTTGATCTTTTATGATGACTTTTATACTTTATCCCATATTGCAGGGGATTATTCAAAGTCTTTTACCGTTCAATATCATCTAAGTCCAGTTTGCAAAACAAAAAAAGGTACCGGAGACCGGTACCTCGAAGTTTGCTGGGATAGTGTAAATATATTGAGCGTGAAGTTTATTCGTCTTCTAGCTCTGTGTCACGAATAGTACCCTCTTTAAGCATCACATCGTCAAGGATACCTGCATTAACGCGAACAGCATTTTCAATTTCAGCGGCCATTTCCGGGTTGTCTTTTAGAAAACGTTTAGCATTTTCGCGTCCTTGACCAATACGCTGACTATCATAGGAATACCAAGAACCTGATTTTTCAACGATGTTCGCCTTAACACCAAGATCAACCAATTCACCCATTTTAGAAATGCCCTGCCCGTACATAATATCAAATTCAACAACCTTAAACGGAGGTGCCACTTTATTTTTAACCACTTTTACACGTGTCTGGTTGCCAACGATTTCTTCTTGTTCTTTAATCGCGCCGATACGGCGAATATCAATTCTAACCGATGAATAAAACTTAAGCGCATTACCACCTGTTGTTACTTCTGGGCTACCATACATAACACCAATTTTCATCCGAATTTGGTTAATGAATACAACCATACAATTTGATTTCGAGATAGAACCTGTAAGTTTGCGCAATGCTTGGCTCATTAAGCGTGCCTGTAACCCTACATGACTATCACCCATTTCGCCTTCTAGTTCAGCACGTGGCGTAAGAGCAGCCACACTATCAACAACCAAGACATCAACGGCACCTGAACGTACCAATGTATCAGTAATTTCCAATGCCTGTTCACCCGTATCTGGTTGTGAAATAAGCAATTCATCAAGATTAACACCTAGCTTTCCTGCATAAACAGGATCAAGCGCATGTTCCGCATCAACGAAAGCTGCAGTACCACCGGCCTTTTGAACCTCGGCCGCCACATGAAGTGCTAATGTGGTTTTACCAGAGCTTTCAGGACCATAAATTTCAATAATACGTCCCTTCGGTAGACCGCCAATTCCAAGTGCAATATCAAGTCCGAGCGAACCTGTTGAAACAGAATCAACATCTATAGAGGAATTTTGCCCCAATTTCATAATTGAACCCTTACCAAACGCACGTTCAATTTGACCTAGTGCTGCGTCTAGCGCTTTTTGCTTATCCATATTATCTTTTCCAACCAGCTTTAAATTTGATGATGCCATTTTATATCTCCTTATATCCCATATGCTTTAGTTGCTTGCAATAATAGATATGTACATGATTTGTTCTTATTTGTAAAGAACTTTTTAAGTAGCTGATAATAAATGATTTAATTATATATATTTATTTTTTGTTCTTTTTAAATGAGAACAAAATTATCGTTTTAGTAAGAATTGAATATTAAAAAGAAAGAATCGGCAAAAAATAATCGCTAAAGTTAATTTTCCAATACCTCTTTAACCTGTTCCGCCAGTTGTTTAAGACTAAACGGTTTGGCTAGAAAATTAAAATCTTTGTCCATAATATTATCATCAAGAGCATCTTCAGCATAGCCGGAAATAAAGATGACCTTTAAATTTTTATCAGTTTCACGAATTTTTTTAACTAATGTTGGACCGTCCATCTGCGGCATCATCACATCACTAATCAATAAATCTAAATGAGCGTCTGTTTCTTCCATCAATTGTAAAGCGGAAACCCCGCTATCAGCTTCATAAACAGTATACCCTTTATTTTTCAAAGCACGAGAAGCAAACATTCGGACAGCATCCTCATCTTCAACTAGAAGGATTGTACTATTTCCAGTAAGATCCTTCGCCTTTTCCTCATTCTTAGCTTCATCATCGTTATCAACAACAACATCATTTTGTTCTGCAACATATTTTGGTAAATATATTTTAAAAGATGTCCCTACACCCAATTCACTTTCGGGAAAAACAAAACCATCCGTTTGCTTAATAATACCGTATACCGTCGAAAGTCCTAAGCCAGTCCCCTTACCAATCTCTTTAGTACTAAAGAACGGCTCAAAAACTTTATCCAAATGCTCCTTGCAATACCCGTTCCCGTATCAATAACTTCAAGAAGAACATATTCACCTTTTGGAAGTAATTTATACTTCTTATTTATTTTAATGGACTCATCAACGCTTATATTGCGGTTTTTGATTTCTAATTTCCCGCCTTCCGGCATCGCATCACGGGCATTTACGCATAAATTGATAAATTCCACACCGTCATATTTTTGCCCTGTACGCTTTATAATGTTATCCTCTATGATGGATATGGGGATTTCTAAATGATTAAAATAATCAATAAAGTTGATCAAATACAAACCGCCCTAAAAAACTCTAAATTCAAAAAAACAAATATGAGTTTGATGGTTAAAAAATTAGCGATTTTTATTTTTGGCTTAACCCTCTACCATAGTATTTCAATAGCCGCACCACCTTGCGCCAAAAGATTACCTGATGATTTAGAAAAGTTTGCTGGTTTGTTCAATCGTTTGGATGCTGTATCAGATCAGGCGTCATTATATGGATACTATAAATGCCTTTCTAGAAGAGATGATATTGAGGGGCAATTCCGAAGGGGGGTGGCCTATGAAAAAGGATACGGTGTTGATCAAAATCTGCGCAAAGCTGCGAGCTGGTATAGAAAGGCAGCATTTGCAAAATATTCGACTATTAGAGTAGTTAGAGGAATTGATGAACCATTTTATAGAAAGTCCGATCCAGATGGGCATCCGGAAGCGCAATATAGGTTGGGGTTAATGTATTTGGAAGGACGAGGGAAAAGGCAGCACGACGGATTTGCCCTTTCCATGTTCAATATGGCTAGAAAGCAAGGGCACACTGAGGCGGCTAAAAAAGCTACTGAAGTAAGAAAAAGAATAAATGCAGCGAAATTGAAGCAAAAAAAGAATGATTAATTTTTCACTTTATAAATTTTGTTCGGGACGTTTTTAGCAGAAGGTAAAAACTTTAATGTTTGAAAGTTTAGGTAGATTTTTAATGAGATTTGGTGGGTACCTTACCATCGGATTCATTCTACTATTTTCATTCATTTACTTTTTTAACGATGATATTCAAGAATGGCGTAAAGGAGAGTTTAATGCCCTATCCGAAGGTGTTCATGAATATGAAGTTGATGGTGTTCGCTTTCGTGTGCAAGGTGAATATTTATCTCCTTATTATCGGCTGCATCCTGGAAAAGTTAGAGTACTAAGACTTGAAGCTAGCATGCCGAATATGATGCCTAGGTCTAGGAAGATGGATCCTGGTTTAGATGTAGGAGATTCTGATAGAATAAGGTTCGATATTAGTAAGCGTGCGAAAGAGGGAGTAATGACTGAGTTTGTGCCTGTTAGTTACCAAGACTCATTAAGGAAAATAACTTCTGAAGGTTGGGTTAGCTATAGAAACGATTTAGGGTTTTTATATTACAAAGATCTGGGTTCAAATAATGCCAGTCGCATGAGATGTGATTATGTTGATAGAGTACCTAATCCGGGATGCCATGTGACATTTTACTTATTAGATGGACTAGAAGTAAATATAAAATTTTTACTATCCGAACGACAGAAGTAGTTAGAAATAGAAGATAAAGTCAGAACAAAATTAAATGAATTTATTATAAATGGGAGCACTTAAGATATATCAAAAAATATCTATTAAAATCCTCACTATAAACGAAAAGAACCGCATCATGAGTGCGGCTCTTTTCGTTTTCTCAGCAAAAATTAACCTTACATATCTCTATGCACTCTTTCGTAATTCTCATGACGTTCTTGAGATTCGATTGTCATAGTCGCGATCGGGCGTGCTTCTAATCTCTTAAGACTGATTTGTTCACCACTTACTTCGCAATATCCGTATTCTTTTTCTTCGATACGTTTAAGCGCTGCGTCAATTTTCATAATTAATTTACGTTGACGGTCACGTGTTCTAAGCTCAACTGACCAATCAGTTTCTGCTGAAGCACGGTCAGCAATATCCGGTTCTTTTAAGCTATCTTCTTGCAGATGGCTTAACGTTTCACGGGAGTCATTTATAATTGAGTTTTTCCAATCGACTAATTTTTGACGAAAATACTCTAACTGAAGATCATTCATAAACTCTTCTTTTTCGGAAGGTTCGTATCCTTCTGGTAATTCAACAGACATTGTTACCTCAAATAGTTATTGCTAATAAAGTTGGCACAAACTACTTAAGTAAGCTGCAAAATTCAAGCAATTTTATTATAGGATAATATGAAGATTTTTTGACAGTCTATTTATGAAATATAACCATACTCATTTAAGGTATTCGAGTTTAGCGAGTTCTACTTTTGCCCTAAGCTCTATATCGTTGATTATTTGCACTAATCCTGGGTCTAAATTCTTTTCTCTTTCGGCGGCTAAGGCATTGATTATTCTAGATAACCTATCTCTGGGAATATGTCCCAACAAAAGACCATAACGTATGGCTTCAAGATGTTCGATTAACCCTTCTGCCCTCTCAACCCCTTTCGATTTGCCATCCGTTGAGGTTGGCAATTCTTGTAAAGCAAGAAGACTGTTCACAGAAGTTAACGGGGCCGTACCACTCATCGCGTTCGACGCTTCCGTCTCTTCTGGACCAAGAGCCGCAATAATATTTTACGAAGAGTGTTTAAAAATAAATCCGCAGAATTCACAAGCCTTGAATAATATTGCGCCAGCCTATTACTCTATCAAAGAATATAAAAAAGCCGAAGATGCCATAAGGCTATCCATTCAGCTATCGCCTAAAACTAAATATCAGCATATGTTTTTATCTAGTCTTCTTCTGCAAGACCAAAGGCTCACTGAAGGTTGGGAAGAATACAAATGGAGCCATTATGGGAATAATTTTAACCTAACCGTCAAAAGCAATAATATACCTTATTGGAATGGGGAATGCTTAAAAGGAAAAAAAATATTTGTTTGTGGCGAACAAGGTATAGGGGATGAAATATTATTTACCTGGCAATATAAAAACCTCATTAAAGATGCTGAGAAAGTAGGTATAAGCTGTCAATCACGTCTCGTTCCTTTGTTCAGAAACAGTTTCCCTAAAGCCCAAGTAGATCAATATTATTTCAAAGTGAACCGCGAATTGGACATAGAATATATGTATTTTCCGGATTTTGATTTAAGTGAATATGATTATCAAATTATAGCGGGTGAAGTTGCTACACATTATTGGAAAGATTATAAAGATATTAAAGCCATAAATGGCTCTGCGTTATCTCCGAGTAAAGAAAAAATAGCCATATGGAAAAAGAGAATTGAAGATCTTCCGAATGATATTTCTGTTGGTATAGGCCTGGAGAAGCGGGCTTATGTTAGCTAACAGATCGCAAAATTATGCGGATTTAATGGAATGGTCCCCAATCTTGAAAGAACAAAACATTAATTTCGTTAATGTACAATATGGTGATTGCCAAAAAGAGTTAGACGATTTTGAAGATAAAACAGGAATTAAAATATACAATTTTGAAGATTTAAATTTAAAAGATGATTTCGAAAGCACAACTGCCATGATGCAAAATCTCGACCTAGTTATAGGGCCAGCTTCTGCAACGCTTATGCAATCAGCCTTATCTGATATAGAAACTTGGTTTTTTGTTTCCAGAATACCATTTTGGACTTTCGGAGACGAAACTCCAAAATGGCAACCAAAAGTAAAAGTTTTTGCAAAAGATGAAAATGAAACTTGGTCGCCATTAATGAAAGCGAGTTCAAAACAATTCAAAATTTGGATTAAATCAAAAACGTAACAGTAGAAGTAGAATTATTTCCGGATACTATATTTCTTCACTGATTGATCAAGGCCGAGTTTTAGTTCACTACCGATATCGCCGCCATCACCTTCAATTCTTTCACGAATTACAACGCGCATCGCGTCAAGGTGCGCTTTAATAATTTCAACATGACTATCGGTTAACCCTGCGCCTCGTTGGGTAAAAGTATATAACCCTTCGGCAAAATCGGTAATTAATTGATAACCGAATGTTCCGCCCTGCCCGCGCATATCATGAGCAATAATATTGATCCGTTCAAAATATCCTTTACGGTTGGCTTCATCATCGACACAGCGACGATGTACTTCAAACAGTTCATCAATTATACCCATCACCCAATCCGGGTATTCTTCGGCCATCTCATTAAGCGCTTCTTCGGCTTCAGATAATAAATCATCATCAAAATCAATCACCGCATTAGCATCAGCGCCAAGACCCGCTGTTTTTTCCTTTAATTTATTTTTCATTCGATAATAACAAACTTTTTTACAGAAGGATTAGACATTTACAATCTCCACTTCTGGGCTATCGTATGTAAATTTACGGCGATCTTCCCCACTAATCGGGATTTCCTGCCTTCGACGGTCAGGCCCAAAATATGATGCCGTGTGAACGAATTGGCGAGGTTTAAAAATGACAGACTGTAATTTATTCGCGAGCGCTTTCACGGAAAATGGCTTTGACATAAATTCAGTAACTCCCATATCACGTGCTTCCTGCACCCTTTTTGGCTCTGAATAACCGGAAAGCATTACGAATGGTTTAAACCTATCACTGGATTCTTTATGACGGCGTATCCATCTAAGTAACATAAGACCATTTACGGGGCTCATTTCCCAATCGCAGATAATGATATCAACAGACATCATACCTGCTTTCATAGGTTGCTCATCAACAAGCTTTAAAAATTCTATTGCTTCAGCTCCATCATCAACAGACCTTACAGTTTGAACACCTAAAATTCTGATGCTATTGACGATCAAAGTGCGAATAAATGGGCTGTCTTCTACAACTAAAACGCTAATTCTGCTTAAATCAATTCCACTCATTTTTAATCCCAGTAGATTTTTTTTATTATTATGACCATTATCAAACACTATTATGGTTAATTAATTATGAACCTTAAATAAAGAGAATTATTTTTTTATTTTCACAAGTGTTAATCAAATTTAAGTAATAATTATTTATAGTTAATGCACAAAAACTGTACTGTTCTGCTTGATGTCTGATGGTGCTGCTGATAAACTGTGGATAAGTTAGGTATATTATTTTGATGGGCATAGTAAATGAGTGACAATAAAAACGTAAAAACCAGACCGGTCGTTACGGCGCATCCTTCATCGTTAAAGCATTCAAATTCTAATAAAAATGTTAAGGGCGGGTTTTGGGCTGCTCTATTGCGACATTGGCCTATTACTTTATCTACAATACTATCATTGGCATGGTTAGGTGGGATGGCTTATTATGTTCAATCCACTAACATCTCATTCGCAGATATAGAACTTATTGAAGCATCAATGTTGATCACAGCTGCCACCATGCCATTGATTATTTTGTGGCTTATTTGCCTCGTATTCATCAGAATTAACCCAGTTGAAGAAGATCGTCGTGCCCTTGAAAGTGGTTTAGATCAATTATTAAGCCCTGTAGAAATTACCCAAGAACGTATAAACAAAGTCATTGAAAACCTTAAAAAAGAAATTACAAAAGTTGAAGCGGCAGGTGATCTCGCAACAAATCGTTTTAAATCGCTTGAAGATAGTTTTAATGAGCAAATAAATTCATTATTTGAAGCCACGACAAAAGCAGACGAAAAATCAAACATATTACGCAATAGACTTTCCACCGAAAGAGATGAGCAAATAAAACTAACCGCTGAAATTGAGAGAAATATTGAATATATCTCTGGGCAATTTAATGGGTTTAGAAAAGACGCGCAAGAAACCTCAGACGCAACAAAAAAGCATTCTGAATTTTTGAACAACGAGCTTAGTTTCCAAAATAAAACTCTGGAAAACAGAGCAGAACAAATTGAAGAAAATCTGGAAACCTTAAGTGGGAAACTCGAAAAAATCACTCAGGACCTATCAGAACAAACAATCCACTCATATGAAAACTTAAATGAAGTCATCGATAGTTTTGACGAACGTCGTGCGGTATTAAATAATTTCATGACGGCATTGACTGATGAAGTTTCCTCGATATGTGACAAGTTAGATAAACAAGCGAAGTCGATTGATAAGTTAAATACGAACTCATCTAAATCTAGTGATAAAATAACCAAATCAATCAAGAAACAAGTTCAAGATTTATCTAAAATTGCGGAGAAAGCTGTTTCAAATGTAAATGCCACGAGTGATGCACTTGAGGCACAAACAAAAATGATGGAAGAAACCATCGAAAAAGCAACAGAGAAAAGCAAAATTGATATTGCCGACGCCAGTGAATATTTTATGGAAGCTGCAAACGATATGGGCAATGTTTCAAATGATCTTGAAAATAACATTAAACAGAATTTCGACGAGATCACAGATACCATTACGTCCAAATCTAATCGTTTAACAGAAGATATTAATATCCATTTCCAAAATATAGAATCCGACCTTGATAAGGGTAACTCTTCTATTAATGACTTGCTGATTGCTAACCTTGACCAAGTTGAAGGTCATATGAAAGATTCTTTAGAAATTCTTGTGGCACAATCAGATAGCATTCAAAACACACTTGATTTAACACGTGACGACATGCTGAGTAGAACATCTCAACTTCAAGAGGAATATAATACACTTGAGAGTTTCGCCGATAATTTTCAACAAAGAATGGTTAGCACTGAAAATGAATTTAAAAAGCAACATGAAAATATGCTGTCATGCATTGCCGTTATTGAAGACGGCATAGGTGTTGCTGTGCAAAAAATTAAAAACAATTCTTCAAATTTGGGTGCTCATGGGCAAAAAGTAATCGAAAATATATTATCACTTTCTGCTGATCTTGACGGTCAAATAAATGATATTCAAAACCGTAGCAAAAGCACGCTAAGAGAAATTGAAAATGCTAGCCTTAAAGCGAGCGAAAATCTTATAAATCAAGACGAAAAAACAGCGACGATAATCGAAGAATGGCTTAGAACCGCTAACAATGCGGGTGTCGAGCACTCAGAAAATATGAGAAAAATTGAAACTCTCATTTCTGAATTTATCACGATTGAGAAAAGCACTGCAAAATCAATTGATGCTTCTGAAGAGAAAATTAAACGGATTTCAAATGATCTTCTTCATAGTTCAGATCGTATACACATGGCATCAAATAGCGCCATTGAAGCCGTAGAAGAAACGAATAAGGCGCTTGGAAAGAATGCTGAAAAATATCTGCAAATGATTAATGCAATTCAACTTTCTAGTCAAAGCTTAGCGGCCAACGCGAACGCCATTGAAAATCGAATGAAGCGAGTTAATTCTGAAAAATTCTCTGATGTATCCGCAAAAATTATGGAAAAATTGCAATCCGGTTCAGTCGATATTATTAATTATCTTGAGGGTGACATTCCTAAAGACCTTTGGGATAAATATCTTACTGGTGATAGAAATATATTTGTGCGAAAAATCAAGAAGCATATCGGCAAAAAAACAACCACAGATATCAGAGCACACTATTTAGAAGATCGTGAGTTTAGAAAAAACACCGACAGCTTTTTACAAATATTTGAAGAACTCCTTGATACTTTTGCTGAAACAACAGAAACGGTTTATAGTGAGACACTTATAACTTCTGATATTGGTAAAGTATATTTTGCCTTAGCTGAGGCCTCCGGGCGATTAAAATAATAATGCATCAAATTAAAAGAATTCTATTTTTATCAATCACAACATTATGCCTGATGTCGTGTAGTAATGCCGATAAAAATTCAGAAGAAAAAGTCGCTTTAAATGAACCAGTGAAATTTAAGTTAGCCAGCACATACCCAAGTACCTTGACGATATTAGGTACGATGGCAAAAAGATTTGAAGAACAAATTAATATTATATCAGGCGGTAATATAAAATTTCGTTTTTTTGAACCCGGTGCTCTAGCCCCTCCTCTAGAAACATTTGATGCCGTTTCATATGGAGCATTAGATTCAGCCTGGTCATCCCCTGGCTTCTGGAGCGGCAAAGTACCCGCCTTACAAACATTCGCCGCCATACCCTTTGGCCCAGACGGTCCTGAATATATGGCTTGGTACTATAATGGTGGCGGCAAAGAAATCTTCGAAGACATTTACCATAAACATAATATTCACAGCATAATTTGCGGCATTAGCCCTCCTGAGGCATCCGGCTGGTTTAAAAAAGAAATTAATACGATCGAAGACCTGCAAGGGTTAAGAATGAGATTTTTTGGTTTAGGTGCCAAAGTCATGAGCAAGCATGGGGTATCGACACAATTATTAGCGACCGGAGATATATTCCCAGCCCTTGAACTTGGCGCAATTGACGCAACAGAGTTTTCAATGCCTGCCGTTGATCAGAAGTTAGGCTTCGATAAAGTTGCTGGTCATTATTATTTCCCTGGTTGGCATCAACAATCTACTTTTTTTGAACTTATGATTAATCTCGAAAAATGGGAAAAGTTATCCGACCAGCAACAAGCACAAATTTACAGTACCTGTGGCGATAACATTCGCTATGCAATTGCAGAGGGGGAAGCTCTTCAAGCCGAAGCTATTAACATTCTAAAAGAAGGTGGAACACAATTTCATCAATGGCCTGATGAAATTTTAAAAGAATTTGAAAAATCTTGGATTGAAGTCGCGGCAGAGGAAGCCGAAAAAGATCCTGATTTCAAAAGAGCCTGGTTATCACTACAAACTTTTAGAAAATCATACAAAGCATGGAAAGACCTTGGATATATTAAAGCAGGTAATTGACCGTATATTAAAGGGAGCTTCTTATTTAGGGCGGTTCGTGCTGATTGCCTTAATGATTACCATTATTTTTGATGTGATCGGGCGACGTTTTATGAATACGGGCTCTGTCGGTTTACAAGAACTAGAATGGCATTTTCACGGCATTCTTTTTCTTCTATGTCTAGGTTTTAATTACATTGAAGATGCACATGTCAGAGTTGATTTATTTCGAGAAAAATTTTCAACAGAAACAAATAGAAAAATCGAAATCTTCGGCTGTATATTTTTATTGCTTCCATATTGTGGGGTGGTTCTTTATTTCGGAATTGATTTTACCATAAAGTCGTATTTAGCTAATGAAATGTCGGCATCTTCTGACGGATTATCATATCGCTGGATTATAAAATCATTTTTACCCATTGGTTTTTTACTTTTAGGCCTATCGGGAATTTCAATATTATTAAATAAGCGGAAGAAGTTTAATGATTGATCTTCTACCACTTTTGATGTTTCCGGTTCTTGCTCTCTTTTTATTTACAGGGTACCCCGTCGCTTTTGTTTTAGGCGGTGTAGGATTGCTATTTGGCCTCATTGGTATGGGGTTTGATATTTTTAATTTCAAAGAGTTCTTTCTAATTAATTCACGAATATTTGGTGGAGTTGTGGAAAATATTGTTCTTATTGCCATTCCAATGTTTGTTTTTATGGGACTTATCTTAGAAAAAAGCGGAATTGCAAAAGAGCTACTAAGAAGTCTTCAAATTATGACGCGAAAGATGCCTGGTGGATTAGCCTTATCAGTCACATTACTTGGCACCATAATGGCTGCAACAACCGGCATTATTGGAGCAAGCGTCGTCATGATATCATTAATGGCATATCCAGCTATGCTGTCAGCAAATTATGAAAAAACTTTTACAAGTGGTACTATTGCAGCCGCAGGCACACTAGGAATTTTAATACCACCAAGCATAATGTTAGTAATTATGGGAGACCTTCTTTCAATATCTGTCACAGATTTATTTATGACTGCTCTTATACCCGGCTTAATGCTTGCGACGTTTTATATGATTTATATCATCTTTCATAACCGTCAAAAAGTTGCTCTTCATTCACCTATTCAGGTTGATATTGAAATATCAACATTTGAAATGTTAAATGGATTTCTTCCGGCAGTAATATTAATTGCTCTCGTATTAGGTTCTATATTTGCCGGTCTTGCAACACCTACTGAAGCCGCTGGTGTGGGCGCTTTTGGTGCCTTATTACTCGCAATAGCAAAACGTAAAATGAATTTTAAAACTCTCTGGAAAACTTGTGATCATACCATTAATACTTCTGGGATGATTTTTGGTATTTTTGTTGGCGCCACCGCTTTTTCATATGTATTTCGTTCCCTTGGTGGTGATGACCTTATTATACATTTCATGAATAGTTTTTCTGGTGGCCCATGGCTCATTATTAGCACGCTAATGCTTATTGTATTTCTATTAGGCTTCTTTTTTGATTGGATTGAAATAACCCTTATTATTCTGCCAATATTCGCCCCTATTTTAAATGGGCTCGATTTATCAGGACATATTGAAACCGCAAATATACTGCCGTGGTTTGCAATTTTAGTTGCCATAAACCTTCAGACATCATTTTTAACGCCGCCATTTGGTTTTGCATTATTTTACATGAAAGGTGTCGCCCCAAGTTCAATAAGAATGAATGATATTTATAAAGGTGTGATCCCTTACATCATCATTCAGCTTACGGGGTTAATACTGGTGATGCTTTTTCCTGCGATAGCGCTATGGCTTCCTACATATTTAAATCAATAATTGATTTAATCACTGCCAACGATTTGATTTAGGAAATATTCAAAACTATCGGCATCAACCGTATTTTCACATTGTGTTAAAATACGTTCTACCATTCGACTTTTATATCTTTTTGGATCTTCTGATGCAGTAGAAGTCATTTCTTTCGCGACATCCAAGGCCACTTGTATCACTGGTAAAGAGTCTGGTGAAAATTCACACTTTTCATATATAGCTTTTAAACCCAAATCGCCACGGTCATGAATAAGTTGATAGGCATTTCCAATTGGAATATCCGCGAGCTTTGCGAGCGCTGCTTCAAAGAAAATAACATCCCCTAAGCATAATGCACGGAAAATAAGTGTTTCTGTTAAGCGACCATTACTATGAAGTTGTTCAACAAAATCACCAAAGTCCATTTCAGCTTTAGTACCGTCATGAATAAGATTAGCAGTTGCACGCTCGCGGGCATTAAAGAATAAATCCATCACCATGTCTGATGACATTTCATGATGTGTAACAAGGTGATCACGAACCTGTTCTGATACCAAATTAACGAGACGTTCTGTTACTTTTAATGGCAATTGTGCACGTTGGGCCATTGGCACATTCACACGTTCATCATCACCATATTTATCAAGGACCTTGTCCATCGTATCTTCTTGAAGCTCTGCACCATCATTTTTCATTAATGTTGCTACAACTTCAGCATCAGATGTATTTTCTACTATCGTATCTGCAAGGTTCGCAGATACATTTGAACGGCTTGCGATTGCTTGCTGCGCATCACTGTCTTGGCTTTTGATAATTTCGACAAGATCTTCATCGGTTAAGACTTCAGAAAACTCAAGCATAGGCATGGAAACTTCTTTAACATCATTTGCTAATGTTACAGCCACATCATGCGGAATACTGTCTGAACTTTTAAGACTTTCGGATAGAGCTTCACGTACGCGAACCTCAGCATCCTTTACCATTATTTTGAAAATTTCTTCTGCAATTTTGCGTTCTTCGTCACTTAAATTCCCAGCAGAGAACTGCTCACTCACTTTTGAGGCTGCAACAGCGCGATTTTCAGCTTTAGGTTCCGTAAGAAGTCGCACAACATCAGAACTATCAAGATTTCCACTCATAAATATCGGTGCCTTTAGTAACTGCAATTCATCGCACAGCGAATCCAATGCAAAAATTTATTAAATCTAATTCCATACTTATAAAAGAAAAATAGTTAAACTCCCGTTAATATCAGTGCTTAATAAGGAATTAAATTCGCTCAAAATATTTATGATATAATATAACATATTGATTTAATTTACTTTTACTCAATTGTGAATTCATCAACCTTATGGGCCTTAATTCTGCCTTATAAAATTGTCATTTATGACTTAGTTGGAAAAAGTTCGATTTCTGCGGATTTTTAACGAAATCAATTGTCGGATTGCATTTTATTTGCTATGGCATTCGCAGGAATTAAAGTTTAAACTAAAGGGACTTAAAATGAATAGACTTTTTAAAATTTTCAGTATTGTGCTTCTCAGTAGCGTAATTTTCCCGTTGGCTTCACACGCTGAAGGTGATGCGGCAAATGGCGAAGCCATATTTAACAAAAAATGTAAGGTTTGTCATACATTTGCAAAAGGTGATAAAGCTAGAATTGGCCCAAACCTTTATGGCGTTCATGGTGGTAAAGCAGCGCAAAAAGAAGGTTATAAATACTCTAAAGGCATAGTTGCTGCAGATTTAACATGGGATGACGCGACATTAGATGCATATCTTCTAAAACCAAGAGACGTCGTTAAAAGAGGTAAAATGGTATTCGCAGGTTTTAAAAAACAATCTGATCGCGATGACGTAATTACTTTTTTGAAAACGTTGAAAGATTAAATATATTTGTTAATTATTTAATCATACAAATCGTGCATAATTAATACTTGATAAATCATAGGTGTTAAGATGAATAACAAAAATAGAAATAGAGCCGTTGCAAAAGCAGAAACGCAAAAGAAAAGTGATTTCACTAGAAGAATTTTCTTAAGCTTACTATCGGCTTCCTTCCTTCTCGCGTTATTCGTCTTAGGCGGAAATGCATTTGCGGACAATAAAGATCCTGCCGAGCAAGAAAAGGCCCGTCAGTTTATTGAAGTATTCGCAGATAGAGCGATCGGTGTTTTGAATAATAAAGAACTAACCGAAGAGGAAACTCTTGGTGAATATCGTTCAATACTAAACGAAGCTTTTGCTCTTGATTACATTGCACGTATTACGCTTAGTCGTCACCGCAGAAAAGCAACTGAAGCCGAATTAGCTGAATATTTTAATTTATTTCCAGAATTTATCTTAAAGGTAAATGCTTCGCGTCTTCAAAAACTTGATACTGCTAAGATTGATATCGAGAGAGTAACACCACATGCCAAATCAGATATATTTATTCGGACAAAGGCCTATAATTCTGAAAATAAATCAATTGATGTTGATTGGCGCGTAAGAAGCGATAAAAATGGAAACGTGCGTATCATCGACGTTAAAATAGAAGGTATCAGCCTAGTAGCAACCCAACGCGATGATTTTACAGCACGTATTTCCAGCAGTGGTATAAGTGGCCTCAATCAATATATGAAGGATATTATTGACGGTTTAACAGTTGCGGAAGAAGAAACGACCTCCTAAATAATAGGAGTTTAATGGAAAAGGGACTAACGATGACAGACGGTCAATTATATTTAGTATTCGGTGGAAAAGTGTCAGACCCACGTACAACTGATTTTGTCGACACAGATACACTTGATACCGTTGGGATTTACCCCAACTACGAAGAAGCAAAGAACGCCTGGAAAGGTGCAAGCCAATCAAAAGTAGATGATGCAATGACAAAATATGTTGTCGTTTGTCTTGATAAACTCTTGTCCCCAGAAAATGATTAGTTTTCAATTATTAAAGGCGCTTTAAAGCGTCTTTTTTTTGGATTTAATTTTGAATATTTCTTCGCCACAAGAATATTTAACGACTTTGTTTAAAAGCGCCGTAGAATACGCACATCCAAAATCAATTCTCGCTAATAATCTTCCTCAAGAACGTGAAGAACCAGTCACTGTAATAGCTATTGGAAAAGCGGCAGCGGCTATGGCATGTGAATTTGAAAAAAATTGGTTTGGCCCTATCAAAGGGATAGCCGTCACGCCTTATGGCGCTGTCACTAAAACCAAATTCATTAAAATTATTGAAGCCTCTCATCCAACCCCAGATCAAAATTCAGTAAAAGCAGCAAAAGCAGTTCTCGAACAATGCTCAAGTCTTACTTCAGATGATTTAGTAGTTGTTCTTCTTTCAGGTGGTGGTTCTTCCTTACTTTGCCTTCCCGAAGATGGAATTAGTCTAGCCGATAAACAAGCGCTTAATTCGCTCCTTTTAAAATCCGGTGCTTCAATTGATGAGATAAATACAGTCCGAAAACAGATTTCAAAAGTAAAAGGAGGGAAGATTCTTTCCCANTGTAATGGGACCAAAATCATTACTTTGGCTATATCAGACGTGTTTAATGATGATCCAAGCATTATTGCATCAGGCCCTACGGTTTCTGATAATTCAACAATTCAAGATGCAATAAGAGTTGTTAAAAAATATAATTTATCTTTACCGAGTTCGGTCAATGAGTGGTTTCAGAAAGACAAACAATACGTAATAAAGAAAACTGTTAAAATTAATAATACCAATGAATATAAGATCATCGCATCACCTGATATGATGTTAAAAAATATCGAAAAACAAATAATTGGTGAAGGTTATGATTGCATCAACCTTGGTGTTCTTGACGGTGATAGCAAAACACTCGGTTATCATCATGCAGGTAAGGCTCTTGCATTAAATTCGATTAAACCAACAATAATTTTATCGGGCGGTGAAACGACCGTAAATGTTCTTGGAAATGGTAAAGGCGGACGCAACAGCGAATATTTATTAAGTTTAGCAAGTGTTTTAAATAAACAAACTGACATCTTTGCTATTGCCGCCGATACAGATGGCATTGATGGCTTCACCGATGCGGCGGGGGCATATTATTATCCTGGCGCTCTAGATACTCTAGATAATGATCCAATAGAGTATCTCAATAATAATGATAGTTACACGGCCTTTAAAAAGATCGGCACCCTTATTAAAACCGGTCCCACACAAACAAATGTCAATGATTTTAGGGCTATATTGATTTATCCAAATGATTAATTCTGTTGCCGCTTATCAAGCAATATCCAGACTTCAACAGCTATTATCACAGCCAACACAGCTTTAAAGATCATATTGAAATAAAATGGATGAAGCCAATTATTATAGATCGATATCCAAGTCGCATCCGTATAATATTTCCCCCAAAGTATGCCACATAATTGTACAATTATCGTTGCACCAATACAAGGCATAGCAGATTTAAAATATAATGGTTTTCTGGATAATTTTTTTACATTCGCCTTAATTGATTTTGAAAAATACGAAATAAATATTACGGCTAATATAAAGCCAAATATAAAGCCGCTCGTTGGGCCTGTTAATACTTCAATCCCGCTTCTACCGCCGGCAAAGACAGGAAGTCCAATTACCCCCATCAAAATATAAATAATGATTGAGAATACACCTAAATTCATAGGCAGTAAAAACCCTACCAGGAATACAAATAGCGTTTGAAGCGAAAATGGTACTAGACCAATAGGTAGGGAAATCCATGCTACTGCTGTTATCAATACTGAAAACAGCAGGGATAATAATAGTTTTTTCATTGGTTCTTGGACCTATTCCCGACTGATTAGAGCATTAAACAGTATTTTGAAAGTTCCATGAGTTTGGGCTCTGAATTGCAGTCTTATGCCTGTCAAAACTACGTCACCTTCACCGTGCGTAACTGAGACGCCCACTGCCAAATCTGCAATATGATCTTCACCCAGCAACCAGCCACTTTCAAGGATATCACGATCTTTATAGGAAGCGATTCTATTCACTCGATAATTACGCGTGTTTCTTTTTACTTTATAGACATCATTTGACACCAAAAAGAGTGCCACCCCTTCATCGGGCATACCGTAAGCTAACTTATTACCTTCATTGTTAAAGCTCATTCTGAGTGCAGATCCAGGTGACCAGAATTCTTTCGTGCTAATGCCTTCAACGACATTTTCAACTGGTAAATTAAATTCATCAATTGCAAACTCTCCCGCATCACCAAGCATTACAAGTGAGCCGCCTTCTTTTACAAACTCATCAAGTGCTTCAGTTTCATCTTCTTTTAAGCCACTGCGATATTCCGGTGGAAATTGTGCTGCATAATCTTCATCACTTCCTCGCAAGCGATTCATATTATCGCTCGGCATGATGATAACATCATATTTTCTCAGGTTCGATTTTGTTAAATCTTTGTCATATAATTGATCAAAAGGAAATTTATATTGTTCAAGTAAAAAACGTGTCCAGCCTTCATCCATATTTCCAGCAAGATACCTTCTATATAAACCAACTTTCAACCTTTCAATTGGGCGTCCTATACCTGAAGGATCAACAGATAGGGCTTTAAAACTAACGCCTGTTTCTTCTGCTATATTATTAAGAAGATCTCCTTGGCCAAGAGGTGGAATTACAAAATCCCCTGCTTTAACACCATTTTCGCTTTTATCTACTCTGCGTACTTCAATGCCTGCATCAAATAATAAATTTACAGCCGTAAATGCGTCGTTAAATCGTCCTTCAATGACGTAACCGATTTCATTGCCTTCTATCGCACCAATTGAATGAACTTTATCTGTTACTACATTTAAATCTGCAGAAACAGCCATACTAACGGGCCTAACATCGACCCCCATGTATTCAGCAATATTATCCGTAGACATATCATATGGACGCTTAGGAGAGCCATCTACATTACGTGTATAAAAATTATCAGGGTAAAATGTTCTTCCCAAAAGCCAACGCACCAAACCTTGTTTCGGTTGAGCCATGCTGACAATATATGATCCAGCTTTATAATTATGATTTTCATGGGTAAAATCTGCAGATGATTTAAATACTTCAATCCCCTGCCCTAACAGAATATTGATCATTTTTTCCATGGTAAGCGGATCATGCTGATCAGCAGGAATAGTATACGCTTTGATATCTGCGTTTTTACCGCGTTCCGTTTGACGAGACGTTTTCAGATATGAATTTCTCAAAACCATTTTTCTATTTTTCGCTGAAATATCAAGAAGCGCTAAGGCCGCAATTTTTTGTTGCTCAACAATATCACGAACACGCACCATCCTCCCGGCCAAGGATTTGGAAAATTGATTTGTTCTTCATATTCGGGGAAGTTATACCGTGCCCCCTCCAATTGGTCTGGGTGGATATAAATTGGTGTTCCAAGGCGTGTTGATGCGGACTCTGTTAACATTCCCGCGATATTATGAAATGGTGTGATTCAATGAAATCCAAAATGGCCCCAACCAGTATAATAAGCACCATTAATAACACCTGTCTTACCATTTATTTCTTCATCCTGTGCTATGTGGGCACCATACCAATCCATTTCTCGCCAAACGAGCGGATCACCCGCAGGACGGATCGGTTCAGCATAAGGAGGTACATAAAGTCTCGCGCTATATGCTCCCATTTGATGATGATCTATATAGCTTTGCGGGTTCCATTCTGTGAACAGTATTTCTGCCCCATACTTTGAGGATACCATGTTAGTTGCAAATGCGTCTCGGTTGGTATCATGCCCGATATATTTATGATATAGCCACGGTAGTGGCGAAGTTTCATATTCCGTCCCAACATTAATGTTATACCAATCAACAACCATTTTTTGACCATCAGGATTAAAGGCAGGGATAAAAATTGATAGCGTTTCATTTAAGATGCGCATCATATCTTCATCATTACGGGTCAACATATCATGGACGGTTTCAGCCGCAGTTTGTGGCGCTGCAACCTCATTTGAATGAATACCAAAACTTTGTACAACAATCGCTACACTATTTTCGACTGCTTCATCAATTTCTGACATCGAAATGCCACGAGGATCAACAAGCTTATCGTTATAAGCCTTTATTTCATCAAGGCGTGCTAAGTTTTCAGGCGTTGAAATATAAAGCGCCAAGAATGGATACCCCATTTCTGTGGCACCCATATTAACAACTTTTATGCGGTCACTCTGTTCATCAACCAAGTTATAATATTCGACAAGCTTGACCCATTCTGCAAGCTTTCTGTCTTCGCCCATTCTAAAACCGAAGAATTCTTCTGGGCTCGTAACATTTTGCGCATTTGCGGAAAAACTAATCATAAAAAAGAAAGTTATGATGAATATATTTTTGAATAAATCAGTCATGATGTTTCCCCATCCTTTTCAATTTAACTTGTAATGTCATTAATTGCCGCGGCTAGTTTATCGGCATCTTCTCTTGAATTATATAGTGATGGGCTGACCCTTATAGCACCACCATTGGCTAAACCACCGATTGCAACCGTAAAGACACCGTATTTCTCATGAAGGGTCTTCATTAGTTCAGCATTATCTTCATAGGACGTTCTCCCTTTTATCCTGAATGATGTGATAGCAGCATGCATTGTTTCATCATCAGGGGTAAGAATCTCGACCATTTTATTATCACGCACTTGTCCAACCCATTGATTTCTAATCGCTCTCACACGCCCTTCAATGTTTTTCTGACCAATATTCTCCCTAAAATCAAGAGCATCTGGGACGGTTAAGACGGATGCGAAGTTTACCGTGCCTGTATGAATACGGGTTCTAACATTATCATTTTCCGGCCCCGCTTCGCCGCGAATTGGGTCAATATCAAGTACCCTGTTTTTCCTGATATAGAGCAACCCTACCCCAAGCGGAACACCGATCCATTTATGCATATTAAATCCGACAAAATCGACACCAAGGTCTTGGAAATCAAAATCAAATTGTCCCCAAGAATGCGCCGCATCAAGAAGTACATCAACACCACGTGCTTTCGACATCTCCGTAATTTCTTTAACCGGATTGATAATACCTGTCCGATTACTTACATGTGTTAGAAGTATCATTTTACATTTAGGATGATCATTAAGTGCTTTTTCATAAGCATCGATCATGTCCTGTTTCGAAGCCGGTTCTGGCGCGGCAATTTCAACCACATCCACGCCACGATATTTACGCAAATACCGCATTTCCGATTGCATACTGCCGTAATCTTGATCGGCATAAATAACGGTATCGCCTTCTTCAAGCTTGTTATATCCATTAATTAAACTCGACATAGCTTCGGTTGCGTTACGGGTTAAAACCAGTTCATCCGCACCTACGCCTAATTTTTTCGCGATCCGTTCAATGATTTTATTGTAATCTTGATTATATTCACGGCGAACATAATAAGTATTATTAGAATTCACAAAATGTGTATTGCGGATATAAGCCTGCGTCACTGGAATAGACATAATGCCCCAATACCCTGCTTCCATATTGGTGATTTTATTAGTCACATTATATTGGTTTCGAATGATTTTCCAAAAATCCTCATCATCCGGTGCACGCGATGTGTTTGCAAAGCTAACCATTGGTGATGCAACCATCGATGCTCCAGCGATTAAGGCAGATGAAGTGAGGAATTGACGTCTATCCATTTTTAATTATCCTAATTTACTATGCTATTTTACTGGCTATATCTTTAATTGCGACCGCAAGGGCACGCATATCGGCCTTTGAACTATAAAGACCCGGTGCCACGCGAATACCATTATATTCCGGTATCGGTGCCGTATTAATTTTATAATCATTAAGCAGCTGTCTGCCTAATGCTCTTGGGTCTTTATGGGCGTTGATCCTAAATGATGTCAGTCCGCAGTGCATACGTGGATCTTCTGGACTTAAAATATCCACCCGATCATCATCAATGAACTCTTTTGTCCATTCATGGCGCAATGCGCGAAAACGTTTATCAATATGCTTAATACCAATATCATCGACAAAATGCAGTGCGTCTCTAACCGCCATTACAGCCGCCAAATTCATTGTGCCTGTTTGCGTGCGGGTATTAATATCATCATTGCCCGGTGCCCCTTTACTGCTTTTCGGATCAATATCAAGCATGCGGCGTTTCTTGATATACATTAGTCCCGTACCGAGTGGCGCACCAATCCATTTATGTAGATTGAACCCTACGAAATCAACACCCTGATCAACAAAATCATAATCCATTTGACCCCATGAATGGGCCATATCAACAATTACATCGACACCATATCCCCGAGCCATTGCCGTAATTTCTTTCACAGGTATAATCACACCCGTACGGTTTGCCATATGCGTAAGCAAGATCAATTTTGTATTCGGGTTCGATTTAATGGCTTGTTCAAAAAGATCAATTGATCCTTGGAAATCAACAGGGTCAGGCATCGTAAGCTGCACGACATTTGCCCCGCGAAAATGTTCTAAATGACGCATTTCAGCGGCCATACTATAATAGGCGGCATCTGCATAAAGCACCGTATCGCCCTTATTGATTTTATTATAACCGCTAATCAAAAGCTGCATGCTTTCCGTAGCACCACGGGTAAAAATTAACTCGTCCGATCTAACACCAAGTTTCTTTGCAAGCATGTCAATGATTTCAAGACGTTCCACATTATAATTTCGGGCCGTTGGATCCGCTGAACGACCATGACCAACATAATGAGAGCTATACATATTGATGAATTCCGTATGCTCTGCAAAAGCTTTTCTTACTGGTTCCGACATTATGCCCCAGTGTCCGGCATTTAAATTAATAAATTCGCCTGTCACTTTATATTGATCGATAATTGTCTGCCAATAAGCATCGCTGTCTTTATCCATCATGGCTTGTGCTTTTGCACTAATCGCACTGGTTGCCATTGATGCCCCTGCAAGTACGGCCGTTGATTTTAAAAATTTACGTCTATCCATTTTAAACTCTCCTTTTAATTAATTGCGTCTTATTTAATTGCGTCATTGTCCTTAATAAAATTCTGTTCTAATGCCGGGTCTGGCTTCATGATACTAACAATATACCCGACGAAGAATGAAAACAAGAATGCAGGCGGCATCGTTTCCATTGCGACAAAGTATGGCCCTATAATTGCCATCTCTGAAAATACAAATTTCGCGAGTATCGTCATTAGAAAACCCGCAATCATTGAACATATTGCACCATTGGCTGTAAACCCTTTCCAGAATAACGACATTATCACCATAGGGCAAAAAATTGCTGCAATCCCGGACCAACCAAATATAACGAACCAAAATATTGTCCTTGTCGGTGAAAGATAGGAAACAATTAAGGCTATCACCAATGCCAATATTGCAAAAGCGACCGTTAACCAACGCGACACGCTTGCCGATTTTTCACCGTCAAGTTCTGCGTTAAAAACTTTACGGTATAAATCATGGGTTATTGAACCCGCGGCAACAATCAACAATGATGAAATCGTTGACATGATTGCAGAAAGAACCGCAGCCACATAAAGCCCCACTAATATCGCCGGAAACACATATTCGACCATTGTCGGCAATACATTTTGCGCACCATTGCCAAGGACATCGGTCGGGTCGGTGCCAACTTCCGTGAATAAATAACGTCCCAATACACCAATGCTAACCGCCGCCGCATCAACAAGAAAAGTAAACATAAGGGCAACCCAGCGCCCTCTTTTGATTTCTTCGACACTTTTTATGGATAAGAAACGCGCGAAAACCTGTGGCGACCCTAAAAATCCAAGGCCAATGAGCATCATGCCAAGAACAATGGCAAAATTCATCGATGTTAAACCGCCATTGCCCCATATATTCACAAGACCAGGATCAATGGATTGAAGCGTGTCGTATACATGATCCGTTGGCCCGAGCATTAAATATGCCGTTAAAGGAAGTGCAACAAGGCTTAAAACCATCACAACGCCTTGGAACATATCGGTCCATGCCACAGCAACAAAGCCACCAATAACGCTATAAGCCACAACAATTAAAAAACCAACGGCGGCACCAACCCGATAATCCCAATCCAGAAAACGTTCAAATGCCGACCCGGTAGCATCAATTTGTGCACTTATATAAATCAAGATGAATATTGCGAGCGATACTGAAGCCACTATTCTTAAGGTATGGGTGTTCGTTTTAAAGCGACTAACGAGATAATCAGTCATCGTGATACTGTCATAATGATCAGTGAATTTTTTATATTTTTCAGCCATATAAAACCACGCAATAGCAACGCCAATCATTTCACCGACGACAATCCAATAAGCGCTAAAACCAACCATAGCCCCCATGCCAGTTACTCCAAGTAATAGCCAGGAACTTTCACCCGTGGCTTGCGCTGAAAATGCAGCAACCCAGTAACCAAGTTTTTTATTTCCAGTGATATACCCTTTGATATTGTGAACCCGTTTTGCGGCAAAGATACTTAATCCCACTAAAACAGCCAGATACAATACAAGCATCGAATATTTTTCAATCATCACGTCCCACCCTAAATATTAAGGTTTCCCTATTTTTTGGTTTTATTTTTATGAATAGTACCCTAGCATCATTTTTAAGAATTTATAGAAAAAACATATGCTTTCATCATAATCCATTCAAAGGGGAATACCATTGAGCCAAGAACAAATCAGCATCGTTGTTATTCTGGTCGGGATGTTTTACTTTTTTCTTATGGGGTAAATGGCGATATGATGTCGTTGCCTTCAGTGCGTTAATGGTGAGCGTCATGGCGGGTGTCATCGATCCTGAGCAAGCATTCAACGGCTTTTCTCATCCGGCGGTAATCACCGTTGCGGCCGTCCTAGTAATCAGCAGCGGACTCGCCGTATCCGGCGTTATCGACCGTATTGCACATATTGTTGTCCCTCCCCTTAAAAATTTGTTTTTTCAGATTTCTATTATGTCAAGCTTCTCTGCACTTCTTTCCGCAATGATGAATAATGTGGCGGCATTGGCTTTTCTGATGCCAGCAACAATCGATAGCGCGAAAAAGGTTAAACGCTCACCCGCACTTCTTTTAATGCCGCTTTCTTTCGGTTAGATCCTTGGTGGGCTTATTACGCTTATTGGGACACCACCAAATATCGTTATCGCCCATTACCGTGAAACTGTAGCGGGCGAGCCATTTTCGATGTTTGATTTCTCACCCGTTGGATTAGTAGTGGCTGTGGTTGGTATTTTTTTCCTTGGCACAATTGGTTGGCGTTTCCTACCAAAAGACAGACTGGCAAAATCCGCCACAGATGATTTATATGATATCGATGATTATGTCGCTGAATGCAGTATTCCCCAAGGGTCAGCAGCCGTTGGAAAAACCGTAAAAGAAATTGATGACGTCGCAGAAACTTGTGATGTGAGACTTGTGGGTTTAATTAGAAATGGCAAACGCATATTACGCCTGTACCCCGTCAAAGCTTATGAGACCATTTAAAGTATTTGCATAAGAGAGGTTTTGATCTCATCGTAATGACGTAAGGAATGAAGATGAGAACTAAACCT
>JGI20157J14317_10000278_pt1 | contig 58466 bp, 75 predicted proteins | sample COG_07_FD_14317 | JGI IMG/M metagenome (IMG submission 14317)
GGCAGAGGATTACCTTCTAGATCAGTAGATTTGATCTTAACTGTATTATCTTCATTAAGATTAGTAACAGCACCAGTACCAGTAGTAGTAGTACCAGTATTAACAGCACCAGTACCAGTAGTAGTAGTACCAGTATTAACAGCAGTAGCATCAATATTAGCACCAATATTAGCACCAATATCAGCCCCAGTACCAGTAGTAACAGCATCAGTAGTAACAGCACCATTACCAGTAACAGTACCAGTACCAGTACCTTCATTGCTTACACCGTTTAGTTCATCAACATAGAGGCGCGTAGCAAGTACAGGTGTGTAGCTATTAAGAAGAGCGTTGTCTTTTACGTTCATATCTCCTTGTCTTAGTATAAGATCACCAACAGCTATATACTTATCTGGCGTGTCAGGGTCTTTTATAATAAGGTTTGCAGCTTTGAAAAGGCCAACTGATGAATCGAGACCTTGAGATGCAATACCATCAAGAATAGCAAAAGGTGTCGATGCTTCATTGGTACCTATTACAGTACTCGCAAACCGAACTTCTTCAGGATTAATTCCCATTTCCCTAGCAGCATAGAGTTTTGCCATCGTATTCTCTATAAGGCTTGTAGCATAGAGCTTTTGATCATTTTTGGCTTTATATGTGAGCGGACTTGCTTTAGTTTCAAAGTATACTTGAAAAGGTGTCCAAGCTTTAGCACTTTCCATAGCCTTTAGAAACCCTTCGGGGTCCTTTATTACAGAGTCACTGTCTTGTAAAAACTCATTTAGAGCCTTAAAACCATCTTGACCTGAAGCTTCAGCAACACCAGTTATCTTAATGAATTTAGGTAAGTCTTCTAGAGCAATGTGGTTACTTGGGTTCTTCGCGTTATTATCGTTCCTCCATTTCTCCCACTGTAAAAGAGTACTAGGGTCTTGGACAGCCTTCCCCCAGAACTCTGCTTCAGCGGAGTTTTCATCTAAGCTCTTTATGTCTATGTTATTAATAAGATTAGCTACTTGTCGGGTTTCTTTTGGAGTAAGACGTCCCCCACCAGCAACAGAAGTAGCGCTAGGCGTAGGTGAAGCCCCAGGAGGTCCACTCACACGCACGTTAGTCTCACCATTTCCAGGTGAAGCGAAAGCTGAAAGAGCACCAGAGGGAAGACCTAGACTACCTACCATCGATGCGATCTTCATGGATTGGTTAAAACTATTCAAAGCCTGAGCGTCTTCATACCTTCGCTCATTCTCCGCTAAGGCAGCATCTGCTCTAGCATCTACAATGCCGTCCCTCTTCTGTTGGTACTTAAACTGCGATTCACGCCATTCTTGAGCTTCTTGACGCTCAGCTCTACGTTCGTCCCGTGTTTCATCAATCTGACGTTCTCTTTCGTTAGCCTCTACACCTTTTGCGATACCTGCCCAGAAACTCATACCATATCACCTTCTATTTCCTTGGATTTGGGACGTGCCATCAACCCTTTTGTTTCCTTCAGAGTATCCTCTGATTCAGGAGTTATATCCTTCATGTCTTTATCGGAGGGGTCTACAAAGTCTGTATACTCCTCACCAGTTGTCTCCTCAAGACGCTCTAACTCCTTAATGATACGCTTGTTGTTTATGACGTAATCTAAGGCAGCTTTCTCTTCAGAGTCATCTGGGAAACCTTCTTCGTATTCAATGCCTGCTCTGTCTGCTATAGTCTTAATGGTTTCATGTAGAATAGGAGCAATGATAAGAGATATGTCAATGCTATGACGTCCTTCCATAACAGCAGCTCTCAAGATACCTTCTGTTAACTCTACAACAGATGAGTCTAGTTCCATAAGGTCTATTAAAGCCTCAGTACGCTCTTTAGTTGAGATACGTTCTAGATGCCAAAGTATAGCCTCTTCTGGTTTATTCATCTCAGGAGGATTCTCATAGGGTGCGTTCTTAGGCTCAGCTGTAAGGCTCTGTCCTGGGAATATCTGTGGCATTAACCAAGTTCCTTCTTATATTATTATTAATTACTAAACTTGTTATAGTAGGCTGAAAGAGAAGTACCAAACTTATCAGATGGGTTGTACTGCCCTTTAGAACTAACGTACTTACGGAGTCCAGTAGTACCACCTAAGTGTGCAACAGCACGTAAGCCATCTCTATTATAGGTGTTAGACCCTTTTAGGGAGTCTATAACCCTGTCTATATCCTTCAAGTGCCAACTAAAGACTTGATTCTGTAATGAAGGATTAAGTCTAAACTCCTCAGTAGTAAAGGACTTACCTGTAGCTTTCTTGTAGTCTTTAAGACGAGCATCGCCAAACTGAAATGCTCCTGTCATTGTCCTACCGTCCTCAAGGGTGATCTGAATACCTGTGTCACCACCTGACTCCGACATCATCATCTTCTTAGAGAAACCCTCAAGACCCTCTATAGTGCCAAAGTCAGAAGCAGCTTTCTCATCTTCAAAGGCTTGGGCTTCCTTCTTTCTCTTATCTTTAAAGGCTTGTTCTTTGGAGTCCTGTATATTCTCCATCATTGCGAGACCTACACCACCTGCCATACCACCTGATGTTTCTTTAGGTTCTGGCCTAGCCATAGGACGCATAAGACCCTCTTGCACCTTTTCTACTTGCTCAGCAGCCACAGGAGCAGCAAACTTAGAACGATTGTTCATTGTATGCTCTCTTGCTCTCTCAAGGTTCTCTTTGTAGTTCAATCCTGACATTACTTATAATCCCTTATATACCCGCTAGTCTAGCGTATAGGTAACCTTTAGAAGCCTTCTCATCAGCATCAGCTTGATCACCTGCCAATTCACGTTGCATATCCATTTGCAATTCAGCAAGGAATACACTTAAGGCACGGTCAGATGCCGACTCAGACTGACGGAAAGAGTTATCCATCAAGTCACGTTCTCGTTGCCATATCTGATCAATAGCACCCATCGTCATACCGTTAGCAGCTTGGGCGTGTTGAAGGTTAGCAGCATTTTGAGCAGCTGCGTTAGCTACGGAGGCGTTCTGTCTCCACTGTGCGTTAGCTTGAGCAACGATTAGAGCGTTCTGAGCATTGAACTGATCCCGTTGTACTGTCATACCAGCGTTGAACTTCTGGACTTCATTAGCCATATTAGCAAAGAACTGATTAGTCTGGTTCTCACTAGCAGCATTAAACTGCTTGGCAGCGTTCTCAGCAGCTTGGTCAGTGAAGAGACCTTGTATAACTGACTGTGCTTTAAACATCTCTGTTTGTTGCATAAGCTCTGTGTTAGCCATATCCATAGCTAGGAAAGCGTTAGCGTTCTGTATCGCAGCCTGCTGTCTGTTACTTAGGTTAGTAAGCTCAACTTGAGACATAGCAGCAGCATCAGCCATCATCTTAGCATTAACAGCATTCATATTAGCTAAGTCTACAGTCTGTGCTAGTCTAGCATTCTCTAAGGCAACCTGTTGTTCAGCTGTGAAGTTCATATTAGCAATGTCACTAATCTTAGCTGCGTTCTGTACCCTAGTTTGGAACTCCTGTGTAAACTGCATACCTAAGAAGTTAGCACGTTGCTCAGCTGCAAACATAGCAGTCTGTTGTCTATTAGATAGGTTCTGCATCTCAAAGGATGCATGAGTCTGAGCATCTTGCAGTGCAATAGGTAGTGCAGACTCCATAGTAGCCTGTACAATGGCTTGACCAGCTATAGAGGACGCAGCTAGACCCCTAGCAGCCATAGCCGCAGTAGCAGCTCTCATAGCTCCTGAGGCCCATGCTGGTGTGTTGCCACCCTCAAAGTCCTCCATCAAGTCTTCCATTTGACCTTGAACTGTAGCTTGCTTAGACGCTGTAGCTTGAGCAGCTTCGAAGTCTAACGCTTCGTCTACCTTCGACATATCAACAGAGGAGCCTTCTAATAGCTCACCATCTTCTAGAACACGGTCATCGGTATCAGCTACCTTCTGAGCCTCATCTATAGTCGTAGCTTCAAGATCCAACTGAGCTAACTCAGTAGGGTCTAACGTAGCAGCTTCAGCTAAGGAATCATCTGATACAGTACCTTGGACTGCGTTAACGTCCTCTAGTGCTGAACTAACATCATCTGATACAGTAGATGCTTCTACAGTAGCAGCATCAAAGTTGTCTGGTGTACTTATCTGTGGAGCATCACCAGTTAGTTGACCAGTACCTTCATCTATGTTAGTACCAGCTTCATTAGAGTTTATAGTAGCGACATCAGCTTTACCAAACATAGACCCAGGATCAGTTACAGCTTGTAACATCATTTCATCTGATTGCTTCTTAATCAACTTAGCCCGTGCTTCAGCTTCCTGCTTCTTCTTAGCCTCTGCAGCTCTAGCAGCAGCAGCAGCTTTTGCTGCAGCATCATCTCTAGCCTTCTTAGCAGCAGCCTCCCTAGCCCTACTGGCAGCAGCATCGCTAGCCTTCTTAGCAGCAGCATCCCTAGCCCTCTTGTCAGCAGCAGCTTTAGCGTTCCTCTGCTGAGCCTCTCTAGCAAGTCTATCTTGCTTAGCCTTCTCGTCAGCTATACGTTGGTTTCTAGCCGCTTGTTGCTTACGAAGCTCCGCGTGACGACTAGCATACGAGTAGTCACTAGCGTTAACACCGTACCCAGCTTCAGATGGCATACGACATATCTTAGCCTCATATGTACTGAAAGGGTTATACATGGTATCTCTCATTGATATATCCTTATTGTATTAGATACTTAGTTATTATTAATACTTAGGTATTAAGTACCCTTAGAATACTATTAGTATACTATATACACCCTCGGAAACCTTAAAGTTATTATACACTGGTTTGTAAGGTTTGTCAAGTACTAAATTACATTATTATTATTATTATGACTGAGGTATCACAGGCCAAACTACAGAGTAAGGAAACCCATCTTGATCCGTTATGTCTCTTAACTCAGTTCGGTATGATAGCCAAGCTGAATCCTGAAATAAGGGTGAGTCAGACACTTGTGTCCAATCTGACTCGGTAAGCAAACGGTCTCTCTCATTACGAACACTTAATGCTAGTTCTTCCTCTGGAATAGGAACAGTAGTCCACTTTCGTACCCAACTTCCATCTACTAGAACAGGATCCCCCAATATAAGACGCTCTATTGATTCATCGTAGTCAGGTTGTGGCTCGTTAGTGCAGATATACACACCATACGTAGCCAGTAGTTCCTCAGTAGGTTCTTTAGGGAAACTGGTATTTGGATTGTCTTTCTTTAGCTGCGTGATTGAGTAAGATGCAGCTACACCGTTATTTACTAATATATACATTTTTATAACCTCTTCTTTACGCCTCGTAGATAGAGAATCTACAATCAATTCCATCTCTGTTAGAAATCATCAGTATATCCTGTTTTTCGCTAAATGCTACAGAAAACGTTGGACCGATAGGATCTGTGTCCAGATAACCTGTGTTAACGGCTGTAGATACGTCAAAAGGAGTACCCAGTTCAAACGCAGCTACCCCTTTTTCACGAACTGAACCCTTTACAAGTTGTGTACCTTTGGAGTTAAACCAACCGCCACGCATCCAACGGACAGGGTCACTAGTATCAATGCTTGGTATAACTTTCGGAGTGGTAGATACTAATGAAGCAGTTGCTAATGAGTGGGGAGTTGACATAGTCACGTAATAGGCTTTATCGGCAACATCTATTATAATCCACCCACTTCCATCTTCGTATGGATACATGAACTGCCACGTTCCTCCAGACCCAGTTGCAACAAGTGGAGACATAACATTTGATGAGCCTACATAGGATAGAGTAGCGATATTGTAAGGTGTACTTGCAGCGTACTGATAGGCTGTATTTATGCTACCCGTGGCTGAGCCACCGTCTTCATGGAAATAACAAAGATTACCGTCATCGGCCCATATAATGGTAGACCCTATCTTCGTCCAACCAGATGAGGATGGTGGTACACTTCTAGCGGTTATGTTCATACTAGACCAATCCCAAGGACTACCAAGAGTTACCTCAACGATCTCCTTGAGAGGGCGATCAATCAGCCATACTTGAGTACCGTCTGGTTTGACCTCCATACCTTGATCCAGAGCCTGTGCAAGATCACTTACCCCTGATCCGAAATCGGTACCATTCTTGTTGTAAATAGGGGAACTCTTGGCTGCGTTGTATACGAAAGCAGAGAGGTCGATACTAGGAAGTCCACCACTTCCAGCAGCTCCTATTATTGAGTTTCTTAACATCTCTATAACTTCTCATAGACACTGAAGTAATGTTCCCGTTGGCTTAGACAGTCATATACAACCAATTTACTTAAATCATCGCTAACGCTTACACCTCTCGACCAAATATTGTTATCTGCACGAATTAACCTACTTTGCAGGACAGCGGTAGTGAAGTCAAAAGCCTTTTCTAGTTGATAAGAGTCTATACTGTCTATACCAGCCGTTACAAACAGCTTACCTTTAGGATGAATCCAACCACCCCAGATGCGGATCTGGGCTTGGAATGGAGTAGCAGTGCTGGATATTAATGAAGAAGTCGTTACTTCGAAGTTAGTTGACATAGTCGCACCATATATCTTAGTATTAAAACCACCGTCATCTGTTATGTAAAACTGGCTTCCATCTCCATCTAATAAAAGTGTGCCTATCTTGTTAAATCTATCAAGATAACCATCATTGGTTACTACAGAAGACATTACACTCGATTGGCCTGCATAACTCGCAGAAGCCAAACTGAAAGGTGTGCTTACATTGTACTGATATACAATCTTTGGTGAAGTTTGGCCTGAAATCATATAATAACGAGTACCGTCTGGACTCCATGCAGGAGTAGTTTGCATCCCCTGAGTATCAACTGTCCTCGTATATCCTACACTAAGGGAAGAGAAGTCCCACGGACCTGCTCCTATCATCTCGTAGGTCTCGGCCTGATTAGCATCATGCAGGTAGAGTTTAGTACCGTCTGGGCTAGCGGATACACCTCGTATTTTGATGTTTGTCCACAGCAACCCTAGAGTTGGACCGTTACTGCTATTGTCATGGTAAGTTATCGAACTCTTGGCGGGGTTGAGTGTGTACTCAGCAAAGTCAAGACTAAGAACCTCTCCACTACTACCAGCAGCTCCTATTATTGAGTTTCTTAGCATATCTTCATCTTCCTTAATACCTTCTACAATAGCAGGTGTAACTGGTTTAACATCACTAGTCTTTTCTTTACAAAAGAGCTTACGGAGCCACTTCTTTATTAAAGACCAAAGCTTCATGCTTCACTATTACCTACAAAGGCTCCATATACTGTTCCACCAACTTGCCATAGTGACACTACGGTATTACCAGTTGTTCCTAATTCTGGTGGAAGGGTATCATTGTTAACCCAGTTCATTGCAGGCCACGTTATAGTATTTGTAGTGGGAGCTATCATAAGGGTCATAGAAAACCCATCATTAAGTGACTCTGTGTATGTTGTGTTACCTGTTAAAGTGTGAGTTTGAATAGTCCCATTATCGGGGTCTAAGTCAACAGAAGTTCCTGAGAGTACGTGTACTTCTTCAACAATAGCAGCCTCAAATTGTGCATTCTCTTTGACGTTAAGACCCTGTGTGTACATAAACCCTGCTGCTGTTATTTCAGCAACGTCTACTATGTTTCCAGCAGATATAACGTCACCAGCTGATGGGGTACTCGAACCGCTTGAGGCGTGTACGTTCTGAAAGAGAAACCGACCATCAAGCATTTGGAAGCGAGTAATAGGCCCGTNATTCTGAGCTTTAACACCTGCAGTAGCTGTGTAGCCGTTATTGGTCAGTGACAGAGTGTCAACAAACGAGAAGCCATTATTCGGACCTTCTAAAACACCCCGTGCACCTACGTGGATACCATTATAGACCAAAGATCTGTCAGTAGGTAGTGTACTCTTAACTCCCAGAGCCTCTCCTCCTGCTACCGTATCGTCTGTAGTTATGACGTCATTAAAAGAGTCAGCTTCTACATTACCTGTTACAGTTGTATCCCCTGACACTTCCATTGTATTCGTAGCGGTAAGAGTTATAACAGTGCTTGTTGCGTTATCATCTATACCTAGTTTTGAAGCTTCTAAATCTACTATTGAAGTATCAACATAGGTCTTAACTGATTGTTGAGTAGGCACTGCTGTATCACTATTAGATACCATGTCGTCTTCGTCTAGTATGGCGTCTATAGTTACCCCACTACCACCTACTTCTAAAGTCTCAGTACTGATATTAGTTACAGTAAGGTCACCTACACTATCAACTATAGTGAAGTTAGTAAAAGACAGATAGCTTAAAGTATCACCAACCGAAGCCGCTGAGGTCAGTATGATGTCCGTTCCGTTAGTAGCTGTATACTCTGTAATATCAATAAGTTTAATACCATTTAGATACACGTCTACATACTTAGGCTCATAGCCTAAAGTGTTAAATACAGTTTGACCAGCAGTTGCTACAAAGTCTTGACGGTTCTGTGTAGACTGAGGTACAGGTACGTTTCCTATGTATCCTGACATTACTTATAATCCTTTGTGATCTTCGTATGCTGATTTAACTGCTAACGTATGTACCGCTTCACAGATAGCCTGTACTTCTGCACTCTCGCCTGACACGTTAGCATCTGGTGCTACAACGTGGCGTGAGAATGAACGGCTTAACTCTACACCGTTTTCAAGAATAATACGGGCTGTACGTACTTGTACAATCTTAAACTCACCTACTATTTCTATCTTGTCTACTATTGTTTTCTCTGAAAGGGCCATGTTGACCTCCTTATTAACTATCAGTTGTATAAACTAGGGTTCCCCAGTAAGTGTTACCAGCCAATGTTCCTCTGTCCAAGGCTGCTCCTCCTGGGTCAGCTCTAAAACCCACTCTGTCAACGGTTTCAAACAATAAAGAAGCAGCCTTACTATCAGTGTTGTACGTTGTGTACCCAGCGCTTCTACGAGCATCAGTACTTCCTGAGAAGTTGCTAGAGTAAGGTATACCTTCTAGTAGAGCTGGGTCTGTGGAGAAACCGATGTTAGGTAACTCAATCCAAAAGTGAGCAGTGACAATGTCTCCAATCTTTGTATAGGTACCAGAGCTACTTGTGACTTCCCCAATAATATTGGGTACCCAAGTACCCTCCTCGTAATCATTCAGAATATCAGTACCAGCTCCAAAGGTTATACCGTTGGTTGTATTAAGGACGCCTTCAACACTGAGATCACCACCTACGCTAGCATCACCCTTTATCTCAGCTAGGGAAGCTGACAGGAAGACTGCCTCAGACCCTAAGTAACCAGCCATTAGGTCTGCTCCAGAATTGATATGATAACGTCAATAGAAGCACTATCACTTGATGTTACAACAACAGTATCGAATGCCTCTAGTATGATCTTACCGTCCAGTACACTGAGGCTTGATCCAACGGGGACAGGTGCTTCTTTAACTAAGTATACACCCGCTGCCTGTACAGACACAATTACTTGTTGAGAATATGTATTAGCTACTGTCATTCCAATCATAACAGAAGTAGTAGCCGCTGGAACAGTATACGAAGTAGAAGGTGAAGTACCTACTGCTGTATCCGTTGAGTTCTTAAAGACGTTTGCCATATTGTTTAGTTCCTTATCCTAATGCTATTGAAAGAGCAAGTGCAGTGCCTGCTACGTCTACATCTAAGTTAGTACGAGCATCTTCCTCATTTGCAGCCCCTGTACCGCCACTAGAAACTGCTAGAACACCTGTAGTAGAGATATTAGACAGGTCTATATTAATAGTACCAGAAGCTGTTAAGTTAGTAAAGTAACCTTCAGCTGGGTCAACAGCACCTACTGTAGTGTTGTCTATAGTACCACCGTTTATGTCTACTGTAGTTACTGACCCTAAGTCAGACCAAGTACCTGTCAGAGAGCCACCGTTAGTTGCTACTAAGGTTGTTACTGTTGCAGCAGCAGGTGTTGTACCACCTAGTGTAGCGTCTACAGTACCTGAGTTAATATCAGCACTTGTTATGACTGCTGAGTCTATTGACATAACGCCTGTTGAGTCAGCTATCGAAGCTGAGTCTGTACCATCTTTAGCTTTTATGTTAGTTACTTCAATCGTTGTTAGGTCTAGTGTATTCGTATTGACACCTGCAAAGGTAGGAGTATCTGTTGTAGACACACCTTGGTCTAAAGCCTTGACCGCAGTTATGTTAGTCAGCTCGCTATCCATAAGAGCACCAGCAGCTTCAACATTAGTTGTATCTGTTACATCAGCATTACCTTCAATGGAGTCTAACTTAGTACCATCAACAGCTACATCACGCCCATCTACAGTACCATCCACAGTGATATCACCTGTAGCACCTAAATCAGTGAAGCTACCAGATGCGGCTACTACACCACCTATAGTAGTACCGTCTATTGTACCACCGTCTATATCAACTGTATCGGCATCTATACTAGTAAAACTACCAGTGGAGGGTACATCTGCACCAATGGTCGTTCCGTCTATCGTACCGCCGTTTATGTCCACTGTGCCAAAACTAGGTGAGCCTATAACGTTACTAATAGAAAGTGTCCCTATCTCAACTGTACCGTTAAAGTAGGCATCTTTGAACTTAAGTAGATCAGTACCTAAGTCCACATCGTTAGTAACAGCAGGGAACAACACCCCGTCTACTAGTTTAATCTGTTCCTCAGATACATCAGATACATTGATAGAGAAGTTAATAGTACTTGCTATACTGTCTACTCTTATCTTGTTAAGAGGATTAATTAGTCCAGCATCACCTATAAGGCCTATAACTGGTCCTTCAGATGCTGAACCGTCATGTGAGTGTCCTACCTGATTATTAAAGGCAATAACAAGAGCCTCATACTCAGTGTTAGAGTCTGACGCTTGTATAACGTCACCGTCAATATAAGAACTTTGGCGTACATAACCTGACATTTATTATAACTCCCTTAGCGTCTTGCGCCCGTAGTGAACTCAAGCTGAAAACCCTTCAGCGTGTATGGATCGGATATACCTTGGTCAATAACACGTATTGCTAATGCGAACCCCGAACCCTCAATAGCTTGTCTTACTAGTGGGTTACTCTGACCACCATAATTAACAAAACCATAACGACCTGTACCGTATAAAGCCACAATCTTAGTTGAATCAAAAGGGTAAGGATCTGGTCTGGGAACATCTGAGGATTCGTAATCGTATCTAATATATAAGTTAGAGTTTACAGTACCTTCAGGTGTATAGTTAATGATAATACGTTGAAATGCTTTACGAATACCTGGATCACCAGCTGTGATATCTGAACTACGGTAACGTCCAATAACAGGACTGCCGTCGAACGTAGTACTCTCTTCAAGACGGTAAACTCTACCGTCATAACCACCGAAGATAACAAAGTACTCTCCTAAGTATTCTTCAGTATCAGTACAAGAAGGTCGTATAGCCTTTGTGGTAGCGTACTCGTATCCTTCTTGTTTACGAGTACAAATGACACCTACTGTGCTTTCCTTTGGTGTCTCAGGGTCACTAAAGAATATACGGTATTGAGTCTTGTTAGGTATAACTAGAGACTCAAAGTCCGATACCTTAGTCTGACCTTGAAACAACTGTTGAACTTGAGAAGAGATAGAACCTAAGTCAACGTCACCAATCTTGTTTGTACCAGCAATAGTACGAAGACCATCAGGTCCAAGGAATACAATGTCTCCTGCAAACTCCTTGATAGTCCATCCGTTACGACATCCAATACTTCTAGTAATAGGTGTAAGTACATAGTCTTCTGCTGTAGAACCACTTAACCTGTAGATACGGTTAGCTGAGAAGATATACAATGAATCACGAAAGACAGTCAGACCTGTAACAGGTTCATCTACAACAAAGCTACCAGCGCCGTTAGCTGGGTCAAAGTCGTCTGATGTAGTTGGAGCTGTNTAGACCACTTCCTGTGGATTAGCAGACATACCAGCGTAGAATCCAGTATTCTTAAAGTCAGTTAAGTATTGAGGATCTAATGGAGCTAAAGCGCCTGTTATCTGGGTAACAGTAGACCCGTCCCACATTGACGCAGGGTTAGTTCCATCAGCGTATATTAACTTAAGAGGACCAGTAAGAGCACCAATTATAAACTGGTACTTATTAGCTCCTGTACGTCCTGTCTCAATGGTAGTCCAGCTTTGTTCTATAGTAATGTTTAAGACATGGACTTCTGCTGAAGTACCTAAGGCACCTCTGGTGCAGCCTGTAAACTCAGTATCAGTTAAGCCTGTGTACTCTACGTACTCAGTCTCTAGTAGGAGGACTCCTGTGTCTGAGAAACCAGATGTGCTATCCACAACTAACGTAGTCTCACTAACCCCTACTGGTTGTTTAAGTAATGCTTTACCGTTTGTAGAACGGTATACTGCTGACCCTCTAGCTGCAATCACTTCACCTTTATAAAAGGCTGACATAAGAACTGGTTCAACAGGCGAGTCAGTATAGGGTACTTCTAGTCCCCAAGCTGTGTATCCATTTATACGGCGGTATCCACCTGTGGCAGAAGGCTCGAAGTTCTCTAGCTCTAGGGCCATTCCAGGTTTTATTGAGAAGTTAGATTTGTTAAGTACGAGTCCACCTTCAAGAGGGAAGACATATGGACTTAGGCCAGATTCATCTGCCATACTTGTCTACCTTTCTTAGTTTAGAATGTGATTACAGTGGAACGTACGTAGGGGTAGTTATTAGAGAGTAGCGTACGCATATCTGTAATACCTGTTTCAAACCTAGCCCAGTTAGCTTCGTACTGCTCTAGCTCACCTCTAAATTGGTAAGAGTAAGCAGTAGCACCGTCAGCTATAACTTGACGATGTATCTCAGGTATAAAGGGTACATCTAAAGGAGACACTAGAGGTAAAGGTTTGTATACATAATCATACTTAATTGAATAAGCTTTGTCTGGGTAAGGGTAAAGTAAGAAGTTGTTATCAGGAGTACGTACAATACGCCTAGGTACAGCTCCTTTATCGGCTTCATCTTCTTGACTAATAAACTTAGCAACGTACTCTTTGTATGCTAGTATTACTAGTTTAGTTCCAGTAACACCTAAGTTAGTATCTCCTACTAAACGGAATGTATCGTAGTCTATAGACTTAGCGTTATAAGGAATGAAGTAGCGGGTCTGACCAGCAACTAGTAGGTCAGTGTATGTTCCATGGTTAAAGGGCCAGTTAAAGGCAGAGGTATCAATATAGTTTATAGCATCATTAACAGCATTCTTACATTGAACTTGAAATCCTCTTGCAGCACCAAAGCCAGCGTCAGTAAGAGTAACCTCGTTCATACGAGATAGGACTTCATTAGTTAAGTCTAAGTATGTATATGCCATCTGTCACCTTATCTATTAAATAGGTGAGACTCCCCCGAAGGAGAGCCTCTGTTAGTGTAGGTTAGATTATCACGCTAAGTTGTACTTGGCGTTGACAAGAGCTTCTGGCCTAAGTATCTTACGGCCATAGAGATGCATACCACGAACAATATCAGCAAAGCTGTCTGGGTCACGGTAAGTCTCTGTCTTGTTGATTTGCTCAGCAGTAGCTACAGCAGAATCATGTCCAGCTACGATAACACCGTAGTTAGCATTCTGATCTGCAGTACCTGTAGTTGCTGGGCCAGTACCAACAGACGGTAGGTTGTTAGATACGTAAACGCGGAAGCCATTCCACTTGCTTAGTACCAGACCGTTACGAAGCGCACCTGTTTCACCGAAGTCGGCGTTCAGGAAGCGTGAGTCTTCGTCCATTAACACTTCAAGCATCACTGGGTCAATAATGCACCAGCGGCCATCTTTGTCAACGTTCTGTTGGTCAAGCAAACGACCCATACGGTTAATAACCATAACAGGTGAAGCGTACTCATCTGGAAGAGTAGTAGCTCCTGGGAGACGAGCAGCAACTGGGATGGAGTTATCTCCGCCAGCTGTGATGTTACCGAATGAACCTTTGTTAAGTTTCATTGTAGCAAGCAATTCGTCTGTACCAGCGTTTACGTCTGCGACAGTACCAGAGACAGTGTCATTAACTGTATCAGAGTTAGTGTGAATAGCAGACTGTTTGTAACCTGACAGATAGCCTAAGACTTCTTGGTCAAGCTGGTCAGCCAAGCGGTAAGCCGCACGGTTTGTAGCAAGATCAATAAAGTTGATGTGGCTATGAGCTTCTTCGATGTCATCCATTTTGAATGCAAAGTAGTTAGCTTTATCAACCACAAGTGAGAAGTCAGCGTCATCAAGGTCTTGCGCAGCAATAACAGTACCACGCTCATATGCGCTTACTGAAATCTCTGGCTCTTTAATGATGCGAACTGTGTCACCTTGCGAAGCAATCTCACCAAAGTAGTCGCTGTTAGTTACGTCCATGCAGATCGCTTTCTTGCGGAATGCTAATTGGACTTTCTTGGAATAGATAACTGGTGAGAAGTTACCGTTGGGTAAGTTACCCCAACCTGCTGCTGATGGAAAAGCCATTGTTTTATCCTTTCAAGATGTATTAGGCTTGATATATAAAGTACAAATGTACTCCATTAAGGGAACATAAACAATCATGGCAAGAGGCTAACGTGTCTTAGGGTGCATTCAGTTCAAGTATTAAGGAGATCAAGCCTTAAGAGATGATCAAATGGGCCTATACTTGTTAGGTAGTTCTTAGTGATTTATTAGTGTTCAGTAGTGGTTCCGTCGAACCTAACTGTAAGTATAACGCTATGTATCACAACGCTATACTCTCAGTTATATCATACTTAACATCAAATGTCAAGTACTATTTTATATTATATACGATTTATCTTGCTTTACCTGAGATATCGTATACAAACTTACCAGAAGACATAGCTGTTTGTATCTCTTCATACCTATCTTCAAACTCTGAATCAGACATCTTCTGTACATCCGACTCACGAATCTGTGAGTTTAGGCTATCAGAGTCAACTTGTGTGCGACTCTTACGTTTAGTAACTGTCTTAGCGGCATCTTTAGCTTTAGCCTTCTTAGCTGAAGGAGTTAAACCATTGTCTACCTTGTACAAGTCAAGAACACGTACAACACTCTGGGCGTCATCTGAGTTCTCATATAAAGCATCACGTACCCACTTGGGCTGTTCTTCTACCCAATCGTGGAACTCATCTGCTTCTCGTAGTTCATCAAAGTCTGAGTGAGCTTTACGAATAGCTGTTTCAGCTTTAGTTCGAGTAGCTTCATACTTTGCATCATCTAGTTCCTTGAACCGAGTTTCCGCTTGTTCAAACTTAGCTGATGCTTTCTTATCAGCAATAGTTTCTACAATAGCTGCAATCTCAGGGTACTTAGATGCCCATTCTTCAATATCTTCATCAGAAGAAGGGGGACGGACTGAGCTTGAGTTAGTAGATTCAAGTGAAGCTTTCCACTCTTTCTCTTTCTCAGCCATATGGCGGCGTAGGTCACCGTAACGTTTCTTAAATGACTTCTCTTCGCGTGATAGGTTAGAGTCATCTTCTTCTTGTGTCTCCTCAGTCTCTTGTTCAACTACATCTGAGGCTTCTTCGGGTGTATCTTCTTCGTCACCCTCTGCATGAGCCTTAACTAACGCAGCAATCTCTGCTTCGTCTGCGTCTAGTTTAGCTTGTTTAGCTGCGTAGTTTGAACCTCTGTCAGAGAATCCTTTAGTTGGAGTTGACTCTTTTACCATTTCATTATTAGCCATTATGTATTCCTTTATGTTGGGGTCAGCTTATAGCTGAGTGGCCTTATATATTCTATCGGAGTTATTAATATTACTTAGTCTTACGTCCTAATCCTTTCTTACCTTTTGAAACCTTTTTAGCTTTATTCTTTGCTTCCATGTCCTTAACTGTCTTAGTCTTAACTCTAGGTTTGACGATACCGCCTTTAGCCCAAGTGCCAGCACGTCCAGACTTACCATTGTTATCGTAGCCACCGCTGCCATCACCGCCTGTTGGGTTACCTTCATTACCTGATTTACCTTGGGCATTGTAACCACCTTTAGAGCTGTTACCAGACTTCACACCACCTTTACTTGGGCGAGCCTGAGGACGTACACTTGTAGTAGGCGCTGATGAGCTTCCAGTACCTACTGACCCTTTACCACTTTGAGACGTAGAAGTAGTTGTAGTCTTTCTAGGTGATACTAAGCTTTTTACTTGATCAAATAGACCTTGCTTTTTAGCGTTCTCAAAGCGTTGAGTTCCGTTGTAGTCATCCTTAATGACACCGAAGCGNCCTACCAGACCTTTATCTTCAGCATACTTGTCAGCAGCGTCACGTACCTGTTGTGCTTCCTTCTTCTTACCGATGGAGTCTAGATACTGAGCATTAGCATTAGCAATAGAAGCTGTACGCATACTTATGACGTCACCACCTAAGTCTAGAACCTGTCCTACGGCACCGCTACCTAGTCGTCCTACTACGCCACCTACAATACTTTCACCTATGTTACCAAAACGGCTAGTACCATCGTTCTTAGCATCAGCAGCTTCTGTGGAACCCAGTGTAGTTAATGTTTGATTTACTAAGGAATCTGTGTCTGAGTAGTCAAACTTAGAAGTCCAGTTACCACCGAAGCCACGACCACCACTTCCTGGGGTACTCTTACTAGCATCTCCTTGACCACCGCTAGGTTGTCTAACGGAGTTTCCTGTAGTTCCTGCTCTGTCGTCACCAGTACGTGGCTCTCCCTCAGAGTTAGGGTTTTTGATTTGACCAGCGTTCTTAGCAATATCCTGTGCTTTCTGCTGAGCAACAGGCACACATATGTTCTGTTTCTCATCTAGAACGTAACCTTCTGGACACTGAACCTTAGAAGTATAAGCAGCTTTAACAGGACCGTTACCACTGTACTCAGGTCTAGTAGAGAAACCCATACCGTAGTCAGTCGCATTCCATTTGCTCATAAAGTTAGAAGGGTCATACTCACCTACACCAAACTGCCTTTCTGGTGCTTCGTAAGACGAACCTCCTCCTCCTCCTCCACCACCTAGACCTACCAGCTTCTTAGCCTTTTTAACAATACCACCTATGAACAGTTCTTGTGGTTTATCCTCTTCACTAGGTAGATCTTCCTTAGAAGGCATCTCCTTAAAGTCACCTTTTTCATCAACCTCAGTCATGTTATCTTTATTAATAAGGTTATCGGCTTTAGTAGGACTTTGTATCTGCATAGTAGATAAATCTTGATTACTTCTAACCTGACCTCTAGTTCTAGCCGCTGGGACTAAGCCACCCATCTGCATCTCAAGACCTTCACCTTCAGACCTACCTTCATTAGCTAACTCTTCGTTACCTTTCTTAGCTTTCTTAAGGAGTTTCTCGAAGTAGTCAACTCCAAAGAACTTAACTGCGTAAGCTGGTATAACAAACTCACCTTCAGATAGTTTAGCATCTACGTCATCACGTACGTTCTTGCCTGATACTCCTTCTGGAATCTCATTACCTGAAATAGGATCTACGTCCATACCTTCAGTTGCAGCTTCTTCAAACAAATCATCCATAGTTAAAAGGTCTCCGTTCTAGCACCGTTGACTTTATCACGAAGCATCTTAAGGCTACGCAACGCTTTGATCTCACCTTGTATTCTATAAAGCTCTTGCTGTTCGTCTCTTTGCTCAAGTTGTTTTTGTGCAAAGTGGATACGTTCATCTAACTCAGTATTAAAGGCATCCCACAAAGCTGTAGAGTTTACTAGTTGTTTAATAATCATTATTGGTTCCCTTGGTTACGTAAGAGGCCATGTGATGGCTCCTGTGTTATCTAGTACTCGTTTGCGTGTGTACCCATCGGCATCCTCTGTGATCTCTGCCTTCTTCTGTACAGGCGTCCATCCCAGCATTAGCGTTTCGTCATCATCACTAACAATAGATGTTGTCGTTGTTCCGTTCTGTGAACGTATTGCAGGTATCAGGGTCGGTGATGCGTTCTGTGCTACAACTGTGATGGGAACGTCAGCTACAACGTATCCTGGGCCTAAGTTTCCAACTAACTGAACAACTGAAGGGTCAGCATCTAGAGTTGACTCGTTAGCTACCATGCCAGCACAAGGAATGTATTGATCCTCTGGTGTAGTAGGTGCGATACCCTGCCCTATAGTGCCTCTTGCGAGTGGTACTGTATAGGCCAATTCAGCTACACCTGTTGCTTCATTCCAAGCGTAGACCTTAGCTGTACCCTCGTAGGGGCTTGCAATAGCAACGCCAGAGGTACCGCCATCTCCTGAATCATCAATCCAGAAGGGCTGTGCAACTACCTGAGACATAGCTGATACAGGGATCATAGGTGAAGCCTCAAGACCTGCTGTGTCTGCACCTGAGTAAGCCACTACAAGACCATTAGCCCGAAGTCTTGTAGCCCCTCTTGGTTCATAATCTGGGTCGTTAGCGCCCGTAGAGGTGCCTGCGTCAAAGTCCACGGGAACTCCAGGACTCACTGCGGGGAAGTCCCCAGTAACGCCGTCACGCACATAATACTTAGACGTTGTGTTGTCGTAAGGCGCACTCACGTAACCAGAACGAGGCCATGTGATGCCGTCGTTTGTTAGAGGCATTACAAGACGAGCATCATAAAAACGCTGGCTTGCGTCTGCTGGGTCTCCAGGAACTAGCGGAGGATTAGTCCCCATGTATGCTTGTATACACGCCATAACGGGTGACGTACCTGACAGGAAGTATTCTCCATTCGCATTCGTGTAGAAGATCGTAAGCTCAAACGGCTCAAGGTTGCGAGGCGCTTGATCTTCTACTTGATTACCATTCCTAGTGAACGTAACCGTAGAAGGTAGAGGGCCGTTGACCACAGTGACTTGGCCTGTACTGAGGCCTTCACTTGGGTAGTTGTTAGAATTACGAAACGCATACAGGAACGTACCCGTAAACGCTAAGCCCAGAGACAGCAAAGGCATAGGGCTTTCGTTACCCCCCTCTATCTGTTCACCCATACCGTAGAAGCCTTGGGTGCTTGTGATGATTGCCCCGCAGTTAGTCCTGTAAAACAGATAGGTTCACCTGCTGACATGAACTCTCGGTGCAAAACAGTAGAGCTGTTAAAGTCAGCACCACTGGCATATACCTCGACAACGTTACCATTACCTAGGCTACAACCTTGCACTTTCCCCGTGTTCGTAGCGCCTACTGCAAGTACCGTCAGTGCTGGCTGTCCATCTTTAGCTAGTAACGATTGCTCTAGTGCCAGTGCTGCACCCTTAGAGTTCGCTATGCTATCATCAGGGGTTACGCCTCCTCCTCCTCCATCATCAGCTCCCCGCCAGAATAGGAATACACAGTCTTGATCTATAGAGAATCTCTCACCTGCTCCGTAGGCATTAACTGCGATAGTCCACCATGTCCCGTTGTCTACAGGGTCAGCAGTAATATCAAAGTTGGCGTAGTTCGACTCAGCGTTGTTCTGTTGTATGTATATCTTGTCACCTTGCCTAAGCTCACCTAGGAGGTTAGCGACCTCTCTGTTAGGAAACGATACCCAAGATAAGTCTAAAGATGTGATGTCATTTATCTCACGCTCGTCTGTCCTAAAGAAGTTAGGGTTAGGTTGTCCTGCAGTTGAATCTTGAAAGAACCATTGGAGGTCTAGGCTTGGTGTTCCTGACGGTCCAGCTACGTAGACTAGACCATCCGTTCCTAGCGTAGCCGTATTGTCAGCATCTGTTGAAACCGCTGTTGGACCTTCTGGACCTATAGGACCTTGTGGTCCTTCTGGGCCTTGCAGACCTGTATCACCTTTAGAACCTTGTGGGCCAGCGTCACCAGTGTCACCTTTAGGACCTTCTGGACCTATCAGACCTTCTGGACCTATCGGACCTTGTGGCCCTTGTGGTCCTTGTTCTCCTTGTTCTCCATCAGCCGAGCCAAAAGAAGACCATGTTCCATTATCATTCCTGAACTCAAGAGTGCCTGCTTGGTTTCTGAATCCAGCATCATTTACAACATCTGTGCTAGAGCCTTTGGGTCTAATAAAGAACTCACCGCCCTCTCCAAAGACGAAGGGCATATGTATACCACCGCCGTCTCGTTGATTCCAGACTTGAAGCTCTGTACCGCTTGTCCCCGCTCTAGCTAACCGAGCTAACACTCTAGTAACGTTGCTATCTATAGTCATCTCAAGACCTGGGTTTCCAGCCTCATTGCTTTGTAAGCTCAGACGACCATTTGTGCCAGTTCCATATACGTTAAACGAACGCAATGCCGCAGGGGAGCCAAAGTCTCCCTTTGCCGCAGTTATGGTATCAACGTTTTCTAGATTCTTATTATTTGCATCAAGATTGGCTGCAAGTACTGGTGACTTATCGTCAAACAACTCAGTCTGTAGTTCTGGTCCTGTAGGACCTTGATCACCAGTGTCTCCCTTGGGGCCAGCCTCTCCAGTGTCTCCTTTAGGTCCTTGATCCCCTTGTAGACCTTGAATACCTTGTGGACCTTCTGGTCCTGTAGCACCTTGTGGACCTTCGGGTCCTGTAGCACCTTGTGGACCTTCGGGTCCTTGAACAACACTATCGTTGCCAGCTGGACCTTGTGGACCTTCTGGTCCTTGCAGACCTGTATCACCTTGTGGACCTTGAATACCTTGTGGACCTTCTGGACCTATAGGACCTTGTGGTCCTTCTGGGCCTTGTGTCACATACGGTAGGACACTGTATACGTCTGTGCCATTACCTATCTTAAACTGGTTAGTATCAACCTCTACAGCAAACTCTCCTTGAGCTAGAATAGGATCTACGTCTAACCAGTTACCTTGTGTATCTCGTCTAATCTGAATAATATCAGCCACTGGCGGTTCCTCCGTTAATGTGCTGCGTTACTAAATAAACAGATGCGGCAGCACCGCCATCTACATTATTATTATTATCAGCAGGAGGTACAATGATGTTACCACCACCGCCTCCTCCTCCTACGTAGCCTCCTGAGACACGACCACCTTTACCAGAGATACCAGCTTTACCACGTACATAACCAGTATCTATTGTACGTCCACTGTTTAGTTTAATCATCAGGTGATGATCTTCACTAACCCATGCTTTAGCTATACCGTCTCCATCTTCACCGTCAAGACCATCAGAACCATCTTGTCCTTTAAGACCTCGTAGACCTTCTTTACCTTCTTCACCCTTGAGACCTTGTGGACCTGCTGGTCCTTGGTTACCCTCTGGGCCTTTCAGACCTGTGCTTCCGTCTTTACCAGCTGGACCTTGTATTCCATCCTTACCGTTACGTCCGTCTACACCGTCTCTACCGTTAAGACCATCAATGCCGTTACGACCATTAAGCCCATCGGCACCAGCTGGGCCTTGTAGACCTTTATCACCTTTGTCGCCTTTAGCCCCCTTAGGTCCAACCACATTACCTAAGTCTAATGTTAAACCTGAAGACCAAGAGCATATGAGCTGTCCACCTTTCCTAAAGAACTTAGGTGTCTCTAGAATAGGAGACCTTTTGTGAAACTCCTGTAGCTTAGCAGTTACAGTACGTTCCAACTCTCTGTTATCTTTAGCTAAAGCACCAGCTTCCTTCTTAGCTATAGCTATGATAGTTGCTAATAACTTAGCATCCATTACTGAACACCACCATTATTACCTAAGTATGAACTTAGGGAAGCCTCTAGTCCACCCTCTGGTCCTGCAGGTGGAGTACCTGCGTTACCTGAGAATCCTTCTTCTCCTGGAGTTGGGACACCACCTGTTCCTATAGTACCACCTCCGTTACCAGAGGGGTCTCCACCTTCTGGTGCTGCCTCAGGTTTAGGAGCTTCCTCAGGGTTAGCTTCTTGGAACTTCTTAAGTACTTCAGCTTGAAGAGCAGCTTCAGAGAAAGAGTTGACTACCTTATCAGCGTCTAGGTCCATTGACTCAGCAATCTCACGTATGATGTAGTCCATCTTAGCGAAAGGAGCTAACACTGGGTTCTGTACAACCTGTAAGAACTGTGTAAGACGTTGACTACGTACTTCGTTAGCCATTAGAGAAGAAGTACCACGGGCTTTAACCTCTAGGTCTCCTTTGATCTCTGGGTCATGGTCAAACTGCATATTGAATGAGAAGAAGGCTTTACCTAGAGGAGCTAGGAGATAGTCATCTACATTCTTAACTACAGTACGAATAGAACCGTTAGCAGCAGACATAAGCATTGAGATACCTGATGCTGTACGACCAACACCTGAGACACCTGTCTGCCCATGTGAGAAGCTAGGTAAACCAGTTGATTCATCAGCTAGAACCCTAGCCTTATCAAACATCTGCATATTCTCTTGAGATACGTTAGGGAACTTAGTACCAAAGATAGCCTGTCCAGGAGCACCACCGCTTCTACGGAAGACTTTCCCAGGATATATTGACAAGTCTTGGCCTGGAACTAGGTTGTTTTCATCAACTTCTAGTATTAAGTTACCTGACAAAGCAGCGTTATCTACTGACATACGCATGAAACCATTCATTAAGGTTTGTGTGTCATCCATGTTCTCAGCTAGTCCTACCCCAAAGAAGGAGTAAGGATTGACTTCATATGGCATTGCGTAGTAGGGTATTATCTGTGGGTTAAACGGATTCATAACCAGACGTAGTACCTGATCATTACATATCCAAACATTGACATTTAACTGATCTGCATCTTTCAGTTCTTTAGGAATATCAACGTTATGATCTTCAAGTACTTCACGATCTACGTAACCCCAGAACTCAAGGACTTCATAGCGTTCTGTTACTACTTCGGTAGAGTCATCTTCCATGATAGACTCCCACCACTCTTTAGTGTACGAAGGCCCAAAACCCAGAGCTAAGTCAATAGCGTTATCACGGAAGAAAGGACGCTTCTTAAGAGACCTCATCTGAGACTTAGACATCTTATGTCGTTCAACAATGTACTCAGCTTCTTCCATAGAGTTAGCATCTGGATCAGGGTAGAAGTTCCATATAGAAACTGCATCACATTGTGGTATTGTCTTAATACGTGGTTTATAGTTACCCTCTTCATCCCAGTTAGGATACTCTTTGTCTACAGCAAATGGACCTTTCATAACACCTGTGCCAAACAATGCGCATTCAAAAGCTGCTGTACGTAGCTTCTTAGAGGCACTAGACTCGTCTAACTGGTCATGTATCTTCTTCTCCATCTTCTTAGCTGCTACCATTGCAGGGTAGATAGTAACTTCAGTAGCTGTACCACCGAGACCCTCTTCTAATGAAGAACCTACAGGTTCCAGTTTAGTCTTAAGAGAACCTACCCGTTCCATTAAGTCTGGTAGTGTCTCTCCTGGCTTTAGCTTCATGTCATCCATACTAGGCTCTGAGAGGCTCTGAGAGCCGCCCTGAGCGTCCTTTTTAGCCTTTTGCATATCAGAGCTGCTTTCGAAGTGTACAGCCTCTGTAATGCCCTCTGGAAGCGTTGTAGGATCTACTGAGATAGGAAACTTGTTATTACCGAATAGAACTTCAGTAACTTGACCATATGCAGCTAATACTTTAGTCTTAGTAACTTTAACGAATACTCTTGACTTTTCAGTAGATGTAAAACGAACATCAGGGCCATAGAGACCCCGATAGTTACGGTAAGCTACAATCCAGCGTTGCTCATCTATGTAACGAGCAGTTTCAGCTTTAGAGAAGCGTTGAGTAACAAAACCTACTACAGAACCTACATTCTCATCTGTTTTATCATCTTCTTTAATATCATCAATATACGAAGATACTGCTTCTTCCATGATGATCTCGTTTGTATCTTCATCCATACTGTCGCTTCCTTATTAGTATCCAAAAACATCGTCAGCAGCTTGAAACCCTGCGCCAGCCGCATTAGGGTCATAATCAAACAAGCTACTTCTTGGTCTAGTCATCAGTCCGTAACGTAAAGCATCATAACCGTGATCAATAGGACTCTTAGTATCTACATCATCAGGGTTATTCTTATCTAAAGGTAGTGAAGGTAGTTCAGTTATAATGTTCTTACAGACGTTAAAGAATACCAACCTAGGTTCTTCTGTAAACTCGTCCACCTGTAGTCTTCTATGCACTTCGTTCTTACCAGCTATACGTGACCCTTTTGATCTATCTGAAGGTCTCCACCTACATCCTCTTTGTATCATCTGCTCAGCTAGAGACGGTCCTGTGTCACCTCTGTTATGCCAAAGTGAGCTATCTAAGACTCCGTAGCGTATCTTCTCACCACGTTCTATGTCATTAACCATACCAGCTAGGTCTACAGCTGTAGTCTTATTAACATATAACTCTCTGTATACAACTATCTGCTCAGCAGGTGTTACTGCGAACCATAATACAGCTGTCATACTTCCGTAACCGTAGTCACACGCTCTGAACTTAGACCATGAATTAGGTATATCGTAGGGTTCTACTACATGGATCTTAGGTTTAAACTCAGTAAATGCTGCACCTTCTGATACACTCCAATCGCCATCCAGTAGTTGTCTACGTTGATGCTCAGGCATTGAGAGAAGGTTAGCTTCGTACATACCATCTTCAGCTAGGTATGGGTTATTAAACAAATTAGCAGGTATAAACCTACGTTTAAACAAAGGCTCCCCTGCGCGTGTATGACCCTTAGGCCAACATATAGTTTCTCCGTATTCGTCAGTAGCCCAGAAAGTCTTATTAGCTGGGGAAGGATCAATAAAGGTCTTCTTCACCCAGTGATGTCCTGGACCTCCTGGGTTTGTAGTAGCTCTCATATAGAGAGGTAACCCAGAAGCTTTAGTTGTACGTAGACGTGATCTCATATAGTTCCAAGCGTAAGGAGTAGGCCACTGTGTAAGTTCATCTAAGCCAATCCAATTAAAAGCTTGACCTTGGTAACGCATAACGTCATCATCTCTGTCAAGATAAGACATCCAAAGAGTAGCACCACTTGGAGCTATCCAAGTCTTATCTCTTTCCATAAACTTAATCCCAGGAACTGCTTTAGGATACAGCTGCTTAGACACCGAGATAAGCTCCCGTAGTTCTTCAGTACTTCTACGTACTAACAAGCCACGGGAGTGAGGGTTGTTAAAGTAGCGTACAGGGTCAGCTACCATTGCGTAGCTCTTACCACCTCCTGCTGCACCACCGTACAACACCTCTTGTTCATTAGATGCTAGAAAGTCTGTCTGTGGACCTTCGTTTGGTTGGAATATGATATCCTGTGCTTTAGCTACATTAATAGGTTCAGGTATCACCGTCGCTGGTATAGTCTTTTCTATCTTCGTCTGTGGTGTAGTATCTTCTTGTTTGGATACCACCGAGCCTTTCTTGGTCGAGCTTACGCGCCGTTTCCGAGGCTTCTTTGTAGCGCCTTTCATACATTCGATAGGTGATACTTTCTTGACGCCTTTTGTATTCGATGCTGACACGTTTGTTTAATCCTACATGGGAGATGTACCGTCCTGACTCTTCAGTTAACCAACGGGCTACCATACGTAATGAGTATTCTTTAAGGTACTTCTTAGCTATTTCTAGTAACTCTAGTTCTGATGGAATAGGAAGTAATAGATTCTTATCATCTTTGTCTTGATAGTAACCAAAGGGTACATGCCTACCTATTCTAACTATAGGAAACCATTCACCATCCTCACCACGCTTAGGTATTCTCCAAGTTTGGTCAGGATGTATGTAAGTCATCTTAGGTGCTTGTTTACGTTCCATTTAACTCTTATATCACATTATAAGTCATTTGTCAAGTGCTAATTAACTAATTATAGTTTCTTATTAGTAGGAGTAGCCATTAGCATTTCCACCTAGCTCTCGCGGCTTTCCCACGTTCACCTGTCCAACTCTTAGAACGACTGCAGAATGCTTTACGTCTCTTAGCATCTTTACTTCCAGGTTTAACTTTACCTGTTACAGCAGTCTTTAGCTTAGACCCAGGGTTAGCGGCTCTATGAGCTGCCACACCCTTTTTAGTCATGCCAGCCCCTTTGGACGTCTTCAGGTAGTTAGCGTTCTTACCCTTGGTTGTCTTAGGAATAGCTTTCTCTGCTTTCCTAGGCATCAGTCATCATCTCTTTTAGCTGGTAGGATAAACAGAGGTTCAGCTGTAGTGACTTCTACTTTATCAGTCTTAACAAAACCAGCGCGATCCATTATGTCTTTAGCTGCATTCATTCTCTCTTTAGCACCTAGCATATCCTTAGAACCCATAACACTGAACATTGTATACGCAGCTTTAGTAGAACTCTGTGCAATGAACTTACGAGTTAACTCAGCTATCTCATCAACTAGAGCAGCTGTTATAACAGATGTAGACTTATTATCTGAGTAACCAGCTAGACGCTTAGCAACTAGAGGGTCTCCCTTAGCTTCTTCAAATAGAACAGCAAGGAACTTCTCTTGCTTCTCACTTAGCTTTCTACCAGTTTTAGTATTAATAGTCATTATTACTTCCTCCTAGGTGTGGGGTTCTTCTTACCGTAGACACCTTTAGTACCCTTACGTGAGAAACTACGATTAGCCGACTTAGGCTTAGCTTTAAGGTTACCCCTAGCGTTATCCATTGGGTTACGATTCTTATGGTCTACATCTTTACCGTCTCCCTTCTTAACAACGCCAGTTTTCTCTAACTTCCTACGAGCACGTTTCCGTGCAGCATTCTTAGCTAGTTCAATAGGAGTAGATTGAAGCTGACGTTCTCGTTTGTAGTTTCTAGGTTTAATAGGCACTTTATAAACCTTTATTAATAGAAGACGAAGCAGTCCCACCTTTGGGACTACCTGCGTTATTCTTTGAAGTAGAAGGTGTGTCAGGCTCTTTGATGACCATATTTATNTCACCACTAGCTGTTCCACTGTTCTTAACGTCACGTATNACTGTGCTTTGCATATCTATCACCATTCTTTAGATTGTTATTACTTCTTAGCCATTCTATTAGGAGGTACAGAAGCTCCAGCTTTAGCTGAGAACCGCATTGGACCCTTACCTTTAGTAGAGGAGCCACTCTTCTTAGGAGACTTCTTAGGAGCTTTCTTAGGGCTACCTTTACTGGAAGGAGATGCTTTAGATTTATAAGATGGTTTGGATGGTGTGGATGTTGTGCTGTCACTCTTCTTCTTCTTCTTTAAAGGACTTTTAGGTGCACCACCCTCTGACTTAGTGAAATAGTCTCTAGGTTTACTATCAGACGGCATACCCTTGTCATAAGAACCCGTACTGCTAGGACGTCCCTTTGGATACTTTGATGTTGAGGGCGCAGCCGAAGAACCTTTTCTGGTACTACCACCACTTCCACCAGTGCTTTTACCTCCACGTCCAGGTTTTACAACAGGATCGCCTGTGCCTTTTCTTAAACTTCCCATATCTTACTTCCTTTTCTCTTCTAGTTGTTCTAGCCTAGTTATTACGTTATTTAATAGTAATTCTAACTTATATTGTTTAGTTATATGGTACTCTACAGCTTCTTTTGGATCAAATGTATTTATATACTCCTCTGCTTCCCTAACCTTAGTCCAAATAACTTCTTGTTGAAAGCCCAAATGGGTTAATCTATTCTGTATCTCAAAGTAAGCTGTAGCAGCTAAGCCTGTAGCAATAACAATAGCTATTAGATTCTTAACAGGTAGTGTAATATCTGTATTGTCATTTACCTTTGGCATGATTCTTAAGCTCCGATAGAGTGTTAAACCCAAAGTAGCTACCTAATACAGCGCTGACTGCTATATAAGAGATACCTGCTATGTCAGCTAGAAGTGTTGCAGCTTTATCTAAACCTAAAAAGGAGGAGATGATAATAAGAAGAGGAAATGCCAGCATACCAGCTAGAGCAGCATACGACATATTCCTCTCAGCGTCACGTTTCTTATCAGCATCAAACATCTGACGCTTACGATCTTCAATATCTATCTCCTCTAGAGGAGTCACTTAGAGTGATCCCAGTTCTTAATGATCTTCTCACCACTACGACCTACAATATAACCGCCTACACCAATCTGTAGAAGAGTCCACAGTTGGTTAGGGAAGTCTATCATATTGGAAGTAACAGGCGGGTAGGCCATAGCTACAACAGGTATTATTAAGAAGTTGATAGCTATAATAAGTACGGAGACCATCATAAGCAAAGGACGCCACGATGAGGTGATCCAACTGTCTGACTTAGCCTCAGCTAATACAATCTCTCCTTGAATCTGTGTAAGAGAATCAGACTTCTGAATTAGAGCAAGTGTAGTTTCACGTTCTATCTTCTCAGCTAAGTTCTTGTCAGGTACAACCTTTTTAACTATATCTCCTAAGAGAGGAGCTAACAAAGGTATAAGTGCAGGTAAAGCCATTACTTTAGTTTCCTTAAGTATATTGTAAGAGTGGCAAAGACAGTGGTATTAAATGCGAACCATACATAGTTGAATATGTCGGCTCCCCAGAGTATTCCATTGAAGTAGGCGGTAGTCCATCCTGTCTGTGCGATTAAGTATAATAAGCAAGCTAGTATCGTTAGATAGACTTCTAACTTACCTTTGTGTTTGTATATTAGGGAGGCTGTAATGATTAATAAGATACAAGCCCAAGCTGTTGAAAAGGTATCGAGGTACACTGAGTACATCCTAAACCTATCCTTTCTCTTTTGGATTGAAAGTCGTATGTGTGTGATATACTGATAAACAGTAAAATCCAATAGATTATTAAACCAAATACGACTGCCCCCGCCACCATAGATGGTATATTAACTACTGTATTCTTTAAATTAAGAGTCATAGCGAAAGACCTCCCTTTACGACAAATGCTAGTATTGCAGATATTACACCGCCGATTAAGAAGAATTGTACCTTTTCTGTGAAGGCTTCCTTGCTTGTCTGATCTTGCTTTAGGTCGTTAACTACTTGTTCAAGCAGCGCTTGTTTAATCGTTAGTTTGTTAATCTGCCTTTCTAATTCTTCTCTTTCTGATGACATCAGATCTCTCCAGTCTTATGTCTCTTTAAGTATGGGTGAATTAGCCCCTCTTGTTACGTCTCCTGCTCGAAACGACACCTGAACCTTTACAGGTGGGGCAGCTTACAGTTGAACTAGATGTTTGACTGCCCTTATCTTTTGTATATGCATCATTATCATTATTAATATCATTATACATTATAATTAAGGTATCCTAGTACCTCAGAAGAGGTAAGAGTACAGGCAGGATCCCATATAACCTTACAGGCTGAGTCTACTTTCCATACAATAACATTATCTTCTGGGTAGATACCATTACGAAACAAGTCTTGTTCAGCTTGTCTACGGGGTATAATCTCAGGTGGTTTAGTCCAATTCATTATCTGATCAGCAGCTAAGGAAGTATTACCAGAGTTTAGAGTCTTAACCCAAGTAGCTGAGGAGATAGCACCTGTGTTATAATGAAAGCTTACAGCTGCATCAAACTGGTGTTGCTCAACTGGTACTGTTATAGCTTTAGCTACGGCAGCTTCATACTTAGCTAAGTCAATCTTAAATACTTGACACACATCCTCAAGCGCATCGTCTAGGTTAGAACTGGAAGGCATACCTTTAGGTAGACTAGCTGGATCAGGAGACCCAGCCGCCTTAGTATGTCCAATACCGTAAGTGAGAACACCTACAGAGTCGAAGTAGGGAGCAGGCACTACACCCTCATGTTGTACGAGTGCGTATATACCTTTATCACTTGTTGTCTGAGTCATTATGATTCATTACGCTCCTGATTCGTAACCTACGATACGACCATCATGTTTGATATAGTCTTCTCCAAAGCCAACAGCACATACTGAGCCACCTGCTATTGCTCCCACAGCTGTAGAGATACCGCTAGTCATTGCTGCAAGTGCTCCAAAGAGAACAGCACAGCCAACTGTAGCTACTATAACTTGCTCATCTGTGTAAGGTGTATGCTTAACAGTAACTGTGTGAGCCTGTGTAGCTGTCGCAGTGGTTATAGCTAATAAGGTAATAAGAGTTATTGTCTTAATGTACGTATTCATGGTAGACTCTCCTAGGTTGTCGTTGTGTATTCCCAATCTCTAACACGATCAGGGTCTCTTACTTCAGAAGCTGATAGTAACCCTTCAAGGTACATACAGCGTTCCATTCGATCTAAGGTTATCCACTCACCCGTGTCTATAAAGTACTTCTGTCTAACATAGAATACATCAGAACGTGGTATATGTATATTCCTAATAGCCTTTATGTCGCCATCTGCTAGAGCTGAATAGAAGTCTTCTAGTATACTGTCTGCGTCAAGTGGTTTTCTGTTAAGGTTATTATTATTATTAGAGAAATAAGAAGTAATTGTACTGTTAGTACTCATGTTGTCCTGCTTACGTTGCTAGTATTGATACGTGTTGTTGATGCTGTTGCTACTGTTAGTTTTCATTACAGGACTCCTCAGTTATACCATAGAAGTCTCTATTTGTCAAGATAAAAGTGTACTTGAAGGTTAAATACTTATTGTACTGCGACAAATATAGCCTATAAGAGTATTACTTAAAGTATAACTGTTAGGCGCGAACCTAAAATATGGTACTATAAGTATACTTTAAGTATCTACTTTAATATTAATAATATAGGAGTTATTATATACTCTAAGTATACTTATAGTATTACTTATAGTCTTAAAGTACCTTTAAGTATACTTATAGTATTACTTATAGTTAGTATTAACTAAGTAGTATTATTAATTAGAGTTATAATACTTTAAGTATACTCTATAATCTCATTATGTTATACTATAAGTACAGTTATACCACGTATTGAGCTGAATGTCAACCCCTAAAGTGAACTAGTAGGCGGAATGTTGCCTATATAGAGTACTCAGAGGCTTACATAGGCGGATATCCGCTTATATTCAATATGTGATCTAACTGTCTAGTTTCCTGAGAGTGAACAATGTTCACTAATAGTGATAATAGTAAGCTTTGTAAACCTATCTGTTAGCTCAGTGGTTAACAAGACGTAAATACCCCCCGCTGTCATTGGTCATGTATATAACGCCCCTAGGGCTGGTGGCCCCAGCACCCCCTGTTGCACATATGTCACACCATATGTTGTATATATGTCACACTGTTGCACAAATGTAACACCCACTGTTGCATAAAGGTCACACTATGACGATCTGTGGTATATATGTCACACTATGACAGCCATGCGTTTTCTGCATAGCAGCCATGATGTATGCGCATACCGTGTCTGGAATCTGGGATAGGTACGGATCGGACCTACTATTTATATATAACCTACCCATCAAACGAATAGGACCACATCGGACCCATCTGTGACATTTATGCAACTACACATATTGTTACAGCCTGCAATAAACCGTGATAAGCTATTGACGCTCTTAGACCCTCTAAAACGGTCCATACAGCGCTGTTTTAGCTTTCCCTACCCGTACCCCATAAAAACACGATCCGTCATTCTAAGGTTTTTATCCAATGAAATCAATGACTTACAGGACCCATTCCCACAGATCATAACGGATATGTTACAATAGCATAGCTAACCCTATTGACATTCCGAAAGATCTATCTCACGCGCATACGCGTTTCCTCATTATCTGAGTCGCTGATCTTAGACCTAATAGGTCCGATTCGGTCTTATATGCTGATACTTGACCCCAATACTATGACGTTAAAACCCCATTCCTGTAACCTATTGAAAACATTGAATAATCTTGATTATCTTGCGGTTGAGCAAACCTCTTTTCTTCTAACCTATTGAAATCATTACATAATCTTAATTATCTATACTATGATCTTTATAACCTATTGAAATCATTACATAATATTAAAACTGTAACAATTATCACAAGTTTTATCTAATGAAATCAATGACTTATAAGAAAGTTTAAATAATTCAATAATAATTAAGATAAATACGAATCAGCTAACCCATTGAAAACATTGAATAAATCCAGACTGACACTCATTTTATCCAATGAAATCAATGGGTTGACAACCGTCTGAACTAAACTTAAGTTAAATCCAAGACAAACGAGACATAAAACGAACTGGCCTTCAGCCCATAGTTCAAAAGTCCTCTTAGTCTGACGGCCGAGTGATACGGCGCTGCAAACCTAGACGACGTTTGACGCAGCTAACAATACGAGGGTAAACATAGGTAATCCCATAAGGCGAGGTTCGCCATCCAAAAACAGGTCCGCCAGCACAGTCCAAAGTCTGGCAAGGTTATAGCTTTAACCTAAAGAAAAGCAAACGCAAGTAAACAGATAGAAAGCAAACTTGCATAGAATATGGTGGCGCGATAACGCTAGTTGAAACTGTTTATCTTGGCCGTTTGAATGAATCCCTAATATTGGGCCTCGTTTGAATATCTAAGATAGAGGGAATCGATTCACATAGATTGAGGCGGGAACGTGTTACATCAATCTGACAATTCGATTATGAGTTGTTATGCAATCAATGGTGATTGTATAATTTAGCATAATTAAAGGAACAAACATTATGACACGTTTAGCAATTATTACAGACACAAAAGCACTCACAAACGAAATCAAAGCAATCGGCGCGGCGTCAACTAAACTTCAAGATAGGATCCAGATTGCAGCACTATCAGCCATGGCTAATCATGCCGAATTTGGTCAAGTAGCTTTACTCAATTTGTTGGTCGCTAAAATGGGCAACGGATCTAGGGTCAAGGCTCTTATTGAGTTTATTGATCATTGGTCAAAGGCTGATTATGACGCAGAGAATAAGACATTCGTTCATAACAAAAAAGGTACATTCGACCTTGATGCGGTAACAGGCCATTGGGTTGATTTTGTAAAAGCAAGCGAATCAAGTAATGAGTTTAATCTTGCAGAAGAAATGGCCAAATTGGTCAAGCGTTTAGAAAAGGCTGCAAAGAATGACAAGGTCAACGTGGTAGCATCAAAAGGACAACTTGAAGCATTGGCCGCTGCAGTAAATGCCAAGTGATATTAGGGTAGCCATCTAACAAGGTGGCTATTCATAATGACACTTTGATGGATAACATATGAAAGGAAAACAGTATGATCCAGATAATCAAGGACGGGGTAACGCTAGGTCTCTTATCGAGTCTTAACGCTAAAACAGCTCTTAGACTATTGAGCGATGCTAAAACAATGCGAGTTGTAGCACAATCACAAACAACGATATGTATTGAAACCGTATAACAGCCAAGAAAGGCGACACACTATGACTACTATGACAAAACCAACAGAAGCGACAACACAGAGACAAACAACAGGTGAGCGCTTGGGCGTTATCAGGAAAGGAATTGAAGATTTAGAATCAGTAAAAGTTAAGGTTGGCATGATATGGTTGAGCGCTAACAAGGCCGATGACGCGCCAGAACATATTGAGGACGGCATTACGGATCTTATGATACAGATAGAGAAACTTAAAGCACAATTACGTGATGAGTATAGCAACACAGTTGAAGGAGTATAAGACAATGGAAAATGGAACCCAAGTAGTAGTAGGCGACTTAGTTTTAATCAATGCTGAAGGTGGACGTGTTTGCATAGGCGACAGGTTGCAGGACTTTAGAGGAGACGATTGCATCGTGACAGGTCTAGGTAATCCACCACATAAGGCTGGATCTACTGGACGCATTGAGCTAGATGGATGTGAGTATTTCCCTAGTGTAGCGGGTTGTGAGTGGGTTAACTTTATTGAGAAAGGTTTGGTAATATGAATTATGATGATTATGTTTATTACACATATGAGTATGACATACTTGACATCCTAGCAGAATACGGTTATTAATGTTTTAGTCTATGCACTGGTGAAAAGGTGCATAGCGTAAAGCAATAATGCTTTAACCACCATGGAAGGACAAAACATGGACTCTACTAAAAAGATCGCAGCAATCACAGGTGACACTGTATTATTTGAGATTGACAACAATAAGGCTGGTAACCCAGCGCTTAACCCGTCACTTGTGGGCTTGGATGCACTAGATATTGATGCTAAGTTTCTGCGTCACATTTCAACGGCTCGTGCAATGGGTAACATGACAGGCTCTTTTACCCAATGCATAGGCTCATGGGGTGGCGTTATGGCTGTCGCATACATGATGAATCGTGGTGACTACGAGAAGCTAGTCAAGGGTTTCTATACTTTAGCGCAAGATTGTGTGCTAGTGGTTCCAGCTGATACAAGACAACCCGCTTATCTTGAAATGCCAGATGGAAAGCATGAAAGCGTTGGACCTATGGTTGAACTGTTTGGAAGCATCGAAAAGTCGATGGTAGATGGTTGGACGTATAACCCAGTGACAGGTAAGACCTTTTCTTGTGGTGAGAAGGCTAACGAAGTTGTAGCTGATCGTATTAAATTAGATGAAATGGAAGGTGGATACTGATGGATATTGGTTTGATCGTATATGGTGGGTTGTGCATAGTCTTAGGACTATGTGCAATCGGTTTTGCAGTCATGTTTATAATGGATGACTTCAGATGAATCAGGAGGGAAAGTCACACACTATGATTACTATGACAAGAAACACAAAACACGATGATCCATGCGATAACGTGGGCCATTGGCTAGACTTTATAATGAACAGGAAAGGTTAATAATATGACTAGATTTGAGATAAAAGGCGTAGCTTGTTTTGGTATCCTTCAGGAGGATTCTAATATTGAAGTATTGTTTGATGATGAGGAGTTGGACTTCATATGGTTGACCCGTGATCCAGCCAAGTACCCTACTTGGACTTCTATTGTGGCTAAGTGGCAAAAGAAGGCTGAGGATTGGGGTACTGAGTTGGTGGAAATGGGTTGCGATTGAGTAACTATAGTTTGTGTTTTGTAGTATATATTAGGAAAGGTTTATACAATGGAAGAACAAGTAACATTTGTTAAGTCAGGTGACTTTATTGAGTTTGGTACCAGTGGTTTGTACAGGTTCCATAGAACTGTAAAGGATTGCAGTGAGTTCAAGTCAAGGAGGGAGGTTCTAGCTGTAACCAATGACCATGCTCAGACATACTCAGTCGTTTACGCTGATGAGAGTGGCCTGTGTAGCTCAGCATACGTATCACTATCAGGTGGTATTAGCTTCTTTAGTAAGAAAGACAAGGAGTCATCTGAGAAGGCTGTGTCAGCCTCTGAGGTACCCTCTTACAAGTGGGGAGATCTTACTACTACTGCCACCCGTCTACTGAAGGTCATCAATGGGCTTGAGGGTTGCAGTCACAATAGCATCGGTCGTTGGTTGAAGAATCTCTCATCTGACTTGTTTACCCATATAGAACGTGAGTCTCTATTCACAGCTACACGTATCTATCAAGCTACCATGGTCTCAGATGGTAAGGTAGCCTTATTCCTTAATCAGAAAGACTTTAACCGCAACCGTAGCACTACGATGAAAGCTGGACGTGCCTTTAGACATATGTTCCAGAACATGAGTGATGCGCAGGTTGCTAAGATCACAGACTTGTGGATGGATGAGACTGCACCACGTAACTTCAAGTTACGTACAGGCAGGACTATTGATGACTTTAATATCGCATATACTGAGGAGCGTACTAAGTCACGCAACCTGTCAGCTACGAAGAATGACTATAAGTCTCTAGCTATGTCATGTATGCATACTTTTACTCTAAGAGCATTGCATGAAGGTGAGGATAGGGACTTAAACCCAGCTAGTGTTTACGCATCTGGTGACTTTGAGATAGCTTATGTGGTAGAGGAGGACGAGGAAGGTAACATCGAACGTATCGCAGGCCGTGTTATCTATAGCGTAGGTACCTTTTGTGAGACATCTAAAGAAATCATTGACAGCTTCAACGCTCCTATCTATGCAGCTTGTGAGCAGTCAGGTCAGATTCTTAGGGATCACCTTGCAAAACTAGGTTGCTTAAGTTCTAATAATCTAAGAGAGTGGGACGGACTGCGTTTGCTACTGATTGAGGCAGCACACTACGATACTTATATAGCTCCTTACTTTGATGGGAACATATGCTGTGACATAGGCTCTACTTACCTTAACCTAGACATTAACGGTAGCTACGAATTGACTAGCACCGAAGGTCTATTAAAGGATCCTCAGAGATGTAATCATTGTGACTGCGAAGTTCACGACGATGAGGTATACTACGACGACGATGGCTATGCTCTATGTGAGCAATGCTATTGTGATAACTACGCTACTTGCTCTGTCTCAGGTGAGACTTTTCACATAAATGACTTAGTAGAAGTTAGGCAAGAGTCAGATGGTAGTATCACATACGACTATTGTCACTTGGATTACGCTAGATACTGCGAATGTGTAGAGCAGTGGTGGTTTGAAGATGACGTAACTATAACTCAGGACGGTGAGTACGTGCCTACTTGTAAGGTAGACCTATATCCTGAGTTATTCACTGAAGAAGTACAAGAGGTAGCTTAATGAGTAGTAAAGTAAACAGACAGACGTTGGTAGCCATGTTAAGGCACATGAGACCAGCATACTCAGTAGCAGAGGAAGCGTTCTGTAATGAGTATTTATACCCAGTGTTTGGTAAACCTGATGAACACGGTAACTATATCCATGTGATAGGTGACCAGCCTGACATCATGTTCACTGCACACACCGATACGGTTCATAAGATAGGAGGTCTACAAGAGGTCGTTATAGAGAACAGCTTTGCTACAGCGCCTAATAGTAACTGCCTAGGGGCTGACTGCACTACAGGTCTATGGCTCATGCTAGGTATGATAGAGGCAGGTGTAGAAGGTGTCTATGTAGCTCATGCAGCTGAGGAGATAGGTGGTATTGGTAGCACCAATCTAGTTAAAGATAGACCTACTTGGTTAAACTATATAGACATATGTATATCATTCGATAGGTTTGGTACTAACAGTATCATAACACATCAATCTTATATGCGTACAGCTAGTGATGTGTTCGCTAACAGTCTATCGGCTGTACTAGGTATGAGGTCTATGCAACCTGATACAAATGGTCTATACACTGACTCTTATGAGTACGCAGAGGTAGTGGCTGAGTGTACCAATATAAGCGTTGGTTACTACAGTCAACACACTAGTAAGGAAAGCCAAGACCTATACTTTGCTGAGACACTGCTTGAGAGGCTCTGTAAGGCTGATTGGAGCCTCTTAGACGTATCCCGTGACCCTACCCTGCCTGACGTGCTGCATGAGCGCTCTATGGCTCGCTATGATAACTACGCTTACGAGGACTCTGAGGAAGATCTTCTAGCTATCAAGCGACTGATGGTAGACAGACCAGAATCAGTAGCTGGGTTATTACTTGAGTATGGCTTAAATGCTGAGGCTATGTTAGATGAGATGGGTATAGATGATCAGACATCATACCGTAACTACTACTACTAATACTTTAGAAAGGTATAAAACAATGTTTACATATGTAATAGATATTAAGAGAGATGGTGACCTTCAGGATTCACTTACTACACAGAGTTTGTCCAGTGCTAAGTATTGGGCAAACAACAACGTAGCAGAAGGTGATCTTGTAACTATATCGGAAGGTATAGAGGCTATAGATGGCTCTATTGATACGACAGAACATATACAGTCATATAGGATTGACCAAATAGACTTTCTTTAACTAATGTACGATTAGGGGTTGACAAGGTTTCAGACTGATGTTATAATTAACTTAAGGTTTAACTAAGAGTGTCTTAAGATTATACTAACTTAGTATTAATATTACTTAAGTAAATACTCTTAGTATACTTTAAGTATACACTACAAGGATGAACTAATGAATCTTATGAGAGACTACGGTACTCACGACATGGATGAGTACGTGAAGGAGTTAGCCTGTAGGTTTGCAAACACTGATGATAAGCTAACTGCTGTTTGCAGACTATCTACATCTCTACTAATTCAAATACATAACCTTGAGAGTTATATGCTTTGCAAGGGTTTAAATAGAAAAGACTTCGAGAGTTACTGCGATGACTTGCAGCATGACTTAAACAATAGGCTTCACTGAAAGAGGGACGCATACTATGACAATCGATCCAATAACATTCCTAATAAGTATATTAACTCTTGTAGCTATATACCAAGCCTTTACAATACATACAGTACAAGCTGACCTTGACGAAGTCATTGACAGTCACAACAGATTCGTAGAAGCTGTAACACAAGCAATGGAAGGACCATCAAATGCTTAAGACAGAATACCAAGTAACACCCTGCTACTTCACAGACAAGACAGATCACATTATATTTAAATCAGGTTCTGGCTTATCTACATTTCTACAGAACACAGACTACGATTGTGATGTTAAGGTTAAAACTATATTAGTTAATAAACCTAACCTTACTGTCGTATCACAACAGTTTGATGAGTACGGTAACTACGGTGAGAATAATGGACCGCTTAGGTAAGAAGGATACACCTACAGTAAAACACAGAGATCCAGCTTCTAAGCTGAAAGCTAAAGGCGCTCTTAGGACTAGACCTTTCTTAGATAAACGTAAGAGGTCAGGTCGTAAGGATAAACACAAAGGAAATCACGATGAGCCTAGATGACGTAGCTGTTGCTCTTATGTTCAAGTTCATACTTTGGACAATACTAGTTGGGCTTATAGGTCTAGCTGTTTTAGTAAACAAGTTAATAGGAGTTATATTTTAGATGGACTTAGAAACACTAATCACATTCTTATCTGCTACATTCATATTTATAGTAATGATATTGGCCGTTATGATAGAGAGAGGATACATATAATGCCTAATAGATACCACATCGGATACACAGTTATAGGTACTATCGAAGTAGTTGCAACGAATGAGGAGGAAGCGGTACAGATGATTAGGGATACTGATTCTAAAGTCTTACTAGAGGACTCTGAGTTGCACTTTGATTATGTAGTGGAGTTAAAAGATGGTAGATAATAATAATAATGACATTCATATCGCTGATCTAATAAACAATGATGATGGATCAGCCACAGTGACAGTGGAGTGCAGTGTAGAAACCTACAACCAAGTGTTTAACTATGGGTTCGTAGCTTTGTTACTGAAAGGAATAGAGGACGATATCAATGACTGATCAGATAAAAGTAACTTTCTTAAACAACATGGGTTGCGATAAGACTGTAGTGAACGCTGCAAGAGTCAGCTTCAATAAGCAAAAGCAAGTGTCTGATGTACTGGGAGAGGTTACAGTGATGCTTAAGAAGGACATCAAGTTAATCAATTACTTAGCTAAGCACAAACACCTCAGCCCCTTCGGTCACTGCTTCGCCAGCTTCCATGTCAAAGCTCCCATCTTTGTAGCACGACAGTTAGTCAAGCATAAGTTTATACGATGGAATGAGGTAAGCCGTAGGTATGTCGATGATGAACCAGAGTTCTACACCTCGTCTGTATGGAGAGGTAAGCCCGTCGATAAGAAGCAAGGTAGTGACGGTATAGCAAGGACAGACGTTGACGTTGACTTCGTTAATCACACAGCACTAACTGCTTACAATGATCTGTTAGCTGATGGTGTAGCCCCTGAGCAAGCCCGTATGATACTGCCTCAGTCAATGATGACTGAATGGTGGTGGTCAGGTAGTCTTGATGCCTTTGCAGATATGTGTAAGTTACGTCTTGCATCTGATACACAACTTGAAACACAAATAGTAGCCCAAGGTATTGACAAGGGTATGTCATTACTTTATCCTTACTCATGGAACGCATTAATGAATAGAGAGTTTAATAATGGCTAAACATATTATACACGTTAATCGTCAGTTCATTGCTAAGAATATCAAGGATGGTCTTGACCGACCAATGTACACAGTAAAGACTAGAGGGAACAAGACACCTAGATACGCAAAGCAAGTTAGTATTAACGGACCTTGCAAGCTGATTGGTAACGGTACACAGTTAAGTTGTGGAGCCAGAGCTTGGATTGAAACAGATGCTGACATCACTCTGGAAGCTGAGACAACGTTTGCAGAAGTTAATTCACTTATGAAAGGGGACATATAATGTCACAAGAGTTAAACAACTGGGAAGATTTGACTGTAGAGGCTTATGATGCTTGGATGCAGGACTTGCAGGGTGAGTTACAGGACTACGAGTCTTGCGATGATGAAGAAGGTGTCTACCAGATAGAGTGTGAGATCAGGGTATTAGCCTATTGCTATGCAGATCAGATTAAAAGAGAAAGAGAGGGAAAGTAATGAGCGATGAGACACACCTACCCTGTCCGTATGGCACTTGCGGTAGTAGTGATGCCTTTAGTTGGAACCCTAGTAAGGGCATTGGTATGTGCCACTCTTGCAACACAGGGTACCCCACTAAGGGTATGAATCTCTTACAAGTATATGATTGGGCAAAGGAGGATTATCCCTTGAAAGATAACAAAGAAGATAAACCTGTAGTACAGCGTCAGATAGCATCTGGTACTTACGAAGGTATTCGTAGTATTGATCCTGATGTATGTGAGTTATACGGTATTCAACTACAGGTAGACTCTGAAGGCTCACCTGTACGGTATGCCTTTAAGTGGCCTAACAATGTAAAGTACCGTGGTTACGATGAGAAGAAGTTCTGGTTAAAGGAACGCTCAGGCTTAGACGATCTGTTTGGTCCTGACTTCAACGCTGGTAGTTCTAACAGACTCTACATCACTGAAGGTGAGTTCGATGCTGCCAGCTTATACCAGATACTAGGTAAGACATTCCCTGTTAAATCATTACCTAGTGCTACAGTAAGCGAGAGGTTCATCAAGAAGAACTACGAGTACCTTAACTCCTTTAAGGAAGTAGTGTATGCTGGTGAGCAAGACCCTTCGGGTAAGGCAGCAGCTGAGAAACTATATGAGTTGTTTCCTAACAAGTTCTACTATGTAGCTATGAGTAAACATAAGGATGCTAATGAGTTCCTTATGGAAGGAGCTAAAGATGACCTACTATGGGCAGCACGTAAGCCTCAACGCTTCTCACCTGATAACTTCTACATGGGTGACGACGACATCAACGACACAATCCGTAAGGAGAATCCATACAGCTACGTACCTACTGGACACAGTGGCTTAGACGATAAGATACGAGGTCTAGTTAAGGGTGGTCTAACCTTTGTCAAAGCACCTAGAGGTGGTGGTAAGACAGAGATGGTACGCTTCTTTGAGTGTGGCCTACTGCAAGATCCTAATGTAAAGATAGGGTTGATGCACATGGAAGAGATGAGGTCTACTACTTACCGTGCTATGGCTACCTATCAGATTGGTGTCAACGTGCGTACTAAAGAGGATGCTGCATCCAATAGCGTAACTGAAGATGCAGTCATTAAAGCAGCACAGACAATGGCTGATGATCGTACTGTAGTCTTTGAACTAAGATCACACGATGATCCTATGAAGCTGCTAGACTACGTTCGTATGGCAGCTACAGTCTACGGTGTTGACTACGTGTTCATTGACCACGTCCAACGCCTAGCCTATCTGTCGCAGGGTGGTGCCGACGGTGCTACTTCTTTACTAACAGCTATCGGCTCTCGCATGGCTCAGTTAGCTAAGGAGTTAGACATCGGTGTTATCTTCATTAGTCAGGTCAATGACGATGGACGTACAAAGTATGCTGGTTCATTAGAGGAAGAAGCTATCATATGTATCAAGCTAGAGCGTGACACTGAGAGTGAAGATGAGGACATTCGTAATACTACTAACTTTATAGTAGATAAGAACCGTCCGTTCAGTAAGCTAGGTAAAGCTGGTTCCATCCTATATGATCCTAAAACTACAATACTTAGTGAGGAGTTCTTAGATGTATAACGAAGACGAAGACGACTACACACCATCACCTATTAACAGTTGCTTAGACTACTCTGATGATTACTTTAGACTTGACTCTCCTGAGTTAGATATGTATGATAACAATAGACGTGATATGTTAGACTCAGTTGAGAAAGAGATAGAACGTATAGAGCTGAACATAATAAACTGTAGAGACTCAGCAGAGGACGATGGTACTCAGAACGTTGAACGTCTTGAGGATGAACTAGAGCTTCTTAAGATAGAACTGTATGCACTTGAGAAGTATTACTTAAAGGAGAACATATGCGTCTAGCGTATCAGAGGACAACACCATGAAAACCTTTACCATAACCTGCGCCACTTGTGGTGAGTTACATACTCACACCGTCAAGCGTAACCAGAAGGAGTCTACACGTAAGTACTGCTCCTCCAACTGTAGGTATAACTCCTACTATTCTAACAACAAGGATAAGGAGAAGCTGAGACGCGAGGGTTATGCTAACAACAACTTCGAGAGGAAGATATTAAGCAGGGTTAAACACCGTGCCAAAGCTAATAACATTCCTTTCAACCTAGAACCAAATGACATTGAAGTACCGACCCACTGTCCTGTACTGGGTGTACTGTTAGAGCGGTCCAAAGAAGGTGCGAGGGGGTATCACCCTAACGCAGTCTCCTTAGATAAAATAGACCCCGCTAAGGGTTACATAAAAGGGAACGTAAGAGTTATATCAGCAAGAGCTAATCTATTAAAGAATGACGCAACATTAGAGGAGCTTGAAGCTGTACTCGCAGACTTTAGGAGGTTAAATGACTAGAATCGCATTCTGCGACATTGAGACGAATGCTATTGATAACCCTGACAAGTGTTGGCTAGTCGGTGGTAAGATGGCTTGCACTGGTGAGGTATTTAAGTTTGAGAATATACACGAAGATACTGTAGCACGTAAGGCTGCTACTGAATGGCATTTATCATTGGATAAGATGGTAGGTCATAACTTCATACAGTACGACTTACCCTTACTAAACAAATGGTTAGACTCACGTCTCGATCCATACAAGGTTATTGACACACTAATACTGTCACGTACCTTCGACTACAACATAGAGACACCTAAAGGTGGTAAAGGACCACACAGCTTGAAGTCTTGGGGTATACGTCTAGGAGTCCACAAGGGTGACTACACTGACTTCGATAACTTCAATCAAGACATGATAGATTACTGGTATGGTGATCTAGATACTACTGAGGCTTTGTTCAATCACTTCAAAGCTGACGTCTACAGCAAAGGATGGTCTAAGTCTTTACGTACTGAACATGATCTACAGATAGAGTTAGTGCGTACTAAGTACTCTGGCTTCCACTTCAACAAGGAGTTAGCCCAACGTTTACTTGACAGTGTTACAGAGGAGAAGGATAGAATAGAGGAGCAGTTCAAGATTGACTTCCCATCTAAACTATTACACGTCAATACTATTAAGTACAGAGTAAAGGCAGATGGTACTGAGTACTCTAGTGTAATCAAAGCTAAGGATACTTACCCACTAACCAAGCGTACAACTGACGATGAGTTGTTATGCTACGACTATGTACCATTCAAACCAGCAGCCTCTAGGGACAGAGTAGATGTTCTTTGGGAAGCAGGTTGGAAGCCCTTCGAGAAGACTAAGACACACATTCTCTTTAATAAACTAAAGGTAGGTGATGCCTACGGTAAGAAGATCAAATCAATGGATAAGGAGTTCCACACAGCTAAGAAGAAAGACTTACTTAAATACGGTTATACTGTATCAGAAGATAACCTTACTACACTGCCTGACACAGCCTCTGAGGGTGCTAAGTCTCTAGCACAGTGGTTAGTCCTAGAGGGACGTAGAAGCTCACTGAGAGAGTGGATAGATCAAGTAGGTAGAGACGGTAGGATACATGGTTCCATTAACAACATAGGAGCATGGACAGGACGTTGCGCACACAACGCTCCTAACACCGCTAACATACCATCAGCTTTCCACGGCAATCCGATTAACGCAGTAGATGTTATCAAGAGTAAGTACGATAAACATCTAAGAGAGTGTTGGGATGTTCCGCAGGGTAGCTGGCTAGTAGGTTGTGATGCTGATGGTATCCAACTACGTGTACTAGCTGACTACTTATGGAAGCACTACGATGCTGATATGTATGCTAAGGCTATCATGGAGGGTAACAAGGAGGATGAAACAGACATACATAACATGAATAGGAAAGCTTTAGATGTACCTAACGGAACACGGGACATGGCTAAGACTTTCATATATGCTTGGCTACTAGGTGCTGGTGTAGATAAGACTGCAAGTATCCTAGGAGTTAACGCTACAGAAGCCGCAGCTGCACGTAGTAGATTCGAAGAAGCGATAGACGGTATGTCCAAGCTAAAACGTAGACTTATACCTAAGCTTGCGGATAGAGGCTACTTTGTAGGGTACGATGGCCGCAGGGTTCTAGTACCTAGTGAGTACAAAACACTAGCTGGGTTACTACAATCTGGTGAGTCAGTCTTGATGAAACATACTCTAATCAACTTCCATACTAAAGCTAGACAGGAGGGTATTAACTTTAGGATGGTAGGCTTCATACATGATGAGTATCAGATAGAGGTAAAAGGTACTAAAGAAGAAGCGTCACATCTAGGGCAGCTTGTAGCTGACACGATGTTACAAACAGGTGAAGATCTGGGTTTCAAGATACCAACCCCAGGTTCATATGATGTAGGTTTAAATTGGTTAGATACTCACTAAGCACTTGACACCTACATCTATCTATGCTATCATTACATTATAAGTTAACGTAAACCATATAGGAGATAAACATATGGCAACAGTAGTAGTTCAGATTCCAGCGACACTAGAATGGACTAAAGTGTTTGAAGTAACCCGTGATTGCGGGGAGTACGACATTGAAACAGATGGTGCAACAACAGTTGACATCATCGTTGATGCAGACGGTGAGAAGATCATCAAGGACGCTGGTATTCGTAAGCAAGGTAAACCAACAGACGGTGGTACTCGCTACAAGATGAAACGCCCTTGGAAGGATAAGTTTGACCGTGAGTGGGCAGCAGGTGCTCCTGACGTCTACACACCTGACGGTTCAAAGTGGGACCTTGATACTAACGGTATGATTGGTAATGGTTCTACTGGTATCGTGTTCGTAGAAGTGTACGACACTAAGATGGGCAAAGGATGCCGCCTTAAGGGTCTACAAGTTATCAACCACGTACCGTACGGTGACACAGGTGGTGGTGGTACCTCTATTAAACCTAAGAACTACACTGATGCAGCCCCAGTATCTACCCCTACTACAGCTACAGTGGCAGCGTCAGAGAATAGCGTAGAAGATATCCCTTGGTGATAAGGGCGACTACTTCTAGTTGGGGAGCCTACGGGTTCCCCTTCCACCCTATCTACCAAGGAGATACTAATGAAAGATATAACAACACTAGTAGCTGATATTGAGAATGTAATCCTAGGTCATAACGGATGGGATGATGCACTAGGTTCTGCTATGGGTTCTAAGATAGCTTCAATCTATAAGTCTAGATTCGGTAAGCCACAGGAGCCTAGAGGCTACTTATCTATGTCGTCACTAGGAACACCTTGTGATCGCAAGTTATGGTATAAGATTAACAAGACAGATCTAGCTGCACCTCTGAAGGCTAATGCTCTACTTAAGTTCAGCTACGGAGACATGATAGAGGAGTTAGTTCTATGCCTAGTGGAGCAAGCTGGTCACACAGTTACAGGTCAGCAGGACCGTATGGACGCCCACGGTATTAAGGGTAGTCGAGACGCAGTGATTGACGGTATGACTGTTGACGTTAAGTCAGCTTCACCTTATAGCTTTAAGAAGTTCAAGAACGGAGACCTTAGAGATCAAGATCCATTTGGTTACATCTCTCAGCTATCTTCATATGTATATGCAGCTAAGGACGACCCACTCGTCACTAATAAGAACTACGGCGCTTTCCTTGTCGTAGATAAAGTCAACGGACACATCTGCTTGGATATGTATGACTTCACTGATGAGATGAAGAACAAAGAAGAAGAGATTGATCGCATAAAGACAATGGTTAGTGATCCAGTACCACCAACTAGAGGCTTTAAGGATGAGCCTATGAGTAAGACTTCTCCTAATAAGAAACTAAAGATGGAGTGTTCATACTGCGAGTTCAAGAAAGCCTGTTGGCCTGACCTTAGGAAGTTTGTATACTCTCACGGTCCTGTCTATATTACTAAGCAGCGCACTCACATCAACGTACCTGAGGTAGAGAACTGGGATGACTGAACTAAGAGCGAGGACTTAACATGAACAGACGTAGAAGGGCTATCAAAGCTGGGTACAGGTCTGGTTTAGAAGAGGACATATCTATTGAGTTAATTGAGAAAGGTGTACAGTTCACATATGAGAAGCTAAAGATAAGCTGGCTAGACTCTAAGACTAGAACTTATACACCTGACTTCGTACTCTTAGATAACGGTATCATCATTGAGTCTAAAGGTAGGTTCACATCTGAAGACAGACGTAAACATAAAGAGATAAAGAAACAATACCCTGACTTAGACCTACGGTTCGTATTCACTAACTCTAGAGCAAAGCTATACAAGAACGCTAAGAGCAACTACGGAGAGTGGTGTATTAGGTATGGTTTTCAATATGCAAACAAGTCTATTCCTCAGGAGTGGATAGACGAGAAAGGTAGTAAATAATGAGTAAGACAGCAGTAGTATTCAGTTGCGCTCATGCAACACCCGAAGCATCTAACGATAGGTTCTCTTGGTTAGGTAAGTTTCTATATGATCTTAAACCTGACTACGTAGTAGACCTAGGAGACGGTGCTGATATGAAGTCACTTAACAGCTACGACACCCGTAAGCCAGAGTCTATTGTTACACAGTCTTATGAAAGAGACATTGATACATACAACGATAGTCAAGAACGCCTACGTCACTACTTTAAACAAGGTAAGCGTAAGAAGCCAGCATGGTACGGTTTCGAGGGTAACCATGAAGCACGTATCGGCACAGCTATATCGTATGACCCAAGGTTAGAAGGAACTAAGTATGGCATATCTTTCAAACATCTCAACACTAATAAGTGGTTTGATGAGTATCATAAGTACGAGTTTGGTGCTCCTAAGGTACACAATTACGATGGTGTGGACTACGCTCACTTCGTTGGTGCTGGTAACTTTGGTCGTGCCATTAGCGGTACTCATCATGCTTACGGTCTTATTCAGAACAGGTATAGGTCTTGTACTGTTGGTCACTCCCACAAGCGTGATATGTACTTTAAGGATGGCGTGGGTCCACGGGGTGCTATCGGCTTGGTCGCAGGGTGTTATAAAGGAGCTAAGGAAACATGGGCTGGACAAGCTAATATGGAGTGGTGGCACGGGGTGATAGTTAAACGACAGATTGAAGATGGCTACTACGAGCCTGAGTTCATAGGACTCGATACACTTCGTAAGGAGTATGGTGATGGAGTTTGAGATAATACTAAACGTAAACGTAGATGAGTCTACGTTCTATTGGGATTGTGATCCTTCAGAACGTACAGCAGTTGTAGAGGAGATGATACGCAACGCTATTTGGGACATGGACGACAGTAAGTTAATTAATATAGAGGTATCAGAGATATGACTAAGAAGATTAAAGAAGTAACAACACTAGATGAATACTCAGACTTTGTAGAGAGCAAGATAATCACTGAGGGTGATGTACGACTAATTGAGAACGTACTAGGTCTAGTAGGCGAGTCAGGAGAAGTAGCTGAGAAGCTTAAGAAGATGATACGTGACAAACAGCAAGTCAAGGTAGAGGATATGATGAAGGAGTTAGGTGACTGCCTATTCTATATCCAAGCCATCTGTAACTTCCTCAACGTACACATAGGCGCTGTCTTACAGATGAATGTAGATAAACTTAATGGACGAGAAGAACGTGGTACCTTGCAAGGAAATGGAGATGATCGGTGATGAGTAGAGTTTGTAAATACCTGTGGCGTGTAACTAATTACTTAGTGACAAGATCCGAGCATAGGAAGACTATTAAGATACTAAACCAGATGTCAGATGCTGAACTAAATGACATAGGCATTAGTAGATGTGACATTTCGAGGCTTATTTGGTTAGACGAAGATAAATCAATGACAGGGAGAGGAAAACAATGACTGAAATAGAAACTAAGATAAGGGAAAGGTTTCACATTGTTGACGGTAAGTTAGCCCTTCTCAACACGTATAAGGGTAAAAACCCTTTGACAGAAATTGGGACTGACGATGGTAAAGGCTATCGACGCGTTTTAATAGAAGGTACGTACAAGCAGTGTCATCAAATACTTTGGTTTCTCAGCACTGGTCACTGGCCAGAGGCTTTAGATCATATAAACGGTAATAGAAGTGACAATCGTTTGGAAAACCTACGAGAGTCTAACAAGGTACACAACGGCAGATCATACAACAGACCATCCTTAAACGCTGCCTCTGTTTATAGAGGTGTATCTAGGAACGGAACAAATTGGAGAACTAGGGTAGGTGATAAGCACGTAGGTACTTTTAAATCTGAGATAGAAGCAGCACATGCTTTTGATAAGAACGCTCTAACGGAAGGATACTCTAAAGAGGCTCTTAACTTCCCGCTAGATGAAGATAAAACAATGAAGGGACGCGGCAAACAATGAGTAATATATTACCTACAGACTACCAATCCTTTATACATACTTCTCGCTATGCACGTTGGTTAGCAAGCGAGGGACGCAGGGAGAGCTTCAGTGAGACTGTAGACCGTTACCTTGACAATGTGGTAGTACCTCACATAGGTGAAGGTAAGGCCTACCTAGATATACGTGATGCTATCACATCGTTAGCTATTACTCCTTCTATGAGAGCAATGATGACAGCAGGTCCAGCGGCTAACCGTGACAACACCTGTATGTATAACTGTTCATACTTAGCAGTAGATGATCCTAAAGCATTCGATGAGGCTATGTTCATCTTGCTATGTGGCACAGGAGTAGGCTTCAGTGTAGAGCGTCAGTTTGTCTCTAAGCTACCTGACGTACCTGACCTCTTGTTTAAGAGTGAGACTACTATTGTTGTCAAGGATAGCAAGGAGGGTTGGGCTAAGGCTTATCGTCAGTTACTTAGCTTGCTATGGGCTGGTGAGATTCCTCAGTGGGACATTGGACTTGTACGTCCAGCAGGTGCTAAGCTAAAGACCTTCGGTGGACGTGCTAGTGGACCTGCACCTCTCGTTGACTTATTCAACTTCACTATCGACATCTTCCGTAAGGCAGCAGGACGTAAGCTTGCCTCTATCGAATGTCACGACATCATGTGTAAGATCGGTGAGGTGGTAGTCGTAGGCGGTGTGCGAAGATCAGCTATGATATCATTGTCTAACCTATCAGATGATCGTATGCGTCACGCTAAGTCAGGACAGTGGTGGGAGAACGATGCACAACGAGCACTAGCTAACAACAGTGTCTGCTACAACGAGCGTCCAGACATGGATACCTTCATGCGTGAGTGGACTGCACTAGTAGAGAGCAAGTCAGGAGAGCGTGGAGTATTCAATCGTCAAGCAGCTAAGAACCAAGCAGATAAGAACGGTAGGCGTGACCCTAATCATGAGTTCGGTACTAACCCTTGTAGTGAGATCATACTGCGTCCTAATCAGTTCTGTAATCTGACGGAGGTTGTAGTACGGGCTACGGATACCTTAGATGACCTATCAGATAAAGTTAGGTTAGCTACAATACTTGGTACTATTCAATCTACCTATACTAAGTTCCCTTACTTGCGTAAGGTATGGCAACGTAACACAGATGAGGAGCGTCTACTAGGTGTATCACTAACAGGTATCATGGATAACACCCTGACGACTTCATCTAACAAAGGACTAGAGAAGACACTACAACATCTACGGGATGTAGCTATTAAGACTAACAAGCATTGGGCTAACAAACTAGGTATCCCTGTGTCTGCCGCTATCACTTGTGTCAAACCATCGGGTACTGTATCGCAGCTTGTAGACAGCGCCTCAGGTATCCACACACGTCACTCTGAGCACTACATCAGAACTGTACGTGGAGACAACAAAGATCCACTCACACAGTTTATGAAGGATCAAGGAGTCCCTAGTGAACCTTGTGTGATGAAGCCTGATACTACTACAGTGTTTAGCTTCCCACAGAAGTCACCTAAAGGAGCAGTACTACGTAACGATGTAACAGCTATACAACAACTAGAGACATGGTTAATGTATCAACGTCATTGGTGTGAGCATAAACCATCTGTAACGGTCTCAGTACAGGACCACGAATGGATGGAAGTAGGAGCATTCGTATACAAACACTTCGATGAAATGTCAGGTGTGTCGTTCCTACCTTATGACGGTGGGACATACCAACAGGCACCTTATCAAGAGTGTGGAGCTTCAGACTACAAAACCCTCAAGTCACTAATGCCTAAGGAGATCGATTGGTCTAAGTTATCTGATTATGAGAAGGAAGATAATACCTCAGGAAGTCAAACTCTTGCTTGCTCAGGAGATACGTGTGAGTTAGTTGACTTAACATAAACACAACAGTAGGTGTGGCTTAGCTGCACCTACAACCTAGGAGAGACTACATGAATCTATATACAAACGGTTTAACATACGCTGGTACACAAGCTGACGCTAGGAAGCTTTGGGGTAAGGACTACAAGAGCATAGAGATTCCCACTGATAAGTCTGGACTTATTAACTACCTAAACAATACCTTCTCAGCACCCGTACCTACAGCACATACTATGACGCAACCAGAGCCACAACCAACGTCACGTAGTACCGTACAAGCCTTCAAGTCACCTTGGGGTAACATCAAGGAAGTAGCAGAGCAAGCTACCTTCAGTGAACTAGGAGCAGCTCTAGCTGTAGTAATGGATAGACTACAAGACGCAGCTGAGTTAGAGAAGAAGGTGTGACAATGACTAGACGTAAGATAGATGACGACAATGAGCCTCCTTCTAAACAAGTTAGATCAAGACGTAAGACTACTTACAAAGGTGCAGTATCTAAGAAGACGTCAGGTCTTACCCCTAAGACCAGCAAACAGAAGGAGTTAATAGATGCACTTAAGTCTTCCAATCAGGTATTCATACTAGGTCCAGCTGGTACAGGTAAGACTTATGTTACTGCTACCTTCGCCTCTGACCTATACACTACTAAGAAGATAGACAAGATAGTTATAACTAGACCACACGTTGCAGTAGGTAAAGAGTTAGGTTTCTTAAAGGGAGACTTGACTGAGAAGACAATGCCTTGGGCTTTACCTGTACTAGACGTACTAGAGAAGCACTTAGGTAAAGGTACAGTTGAGACAGGTATTAAGAACGGCAACATAGAGATAGCACCCCTAGCTCTGATGAGAGGAAGATCATTCGACAATACATTTATAATAGTAGATGAAACTCAGAATATAACTACACATGAACTCAAAATGCTCTTGACAAGAGTAGGAGAATGTAGTACTATTGTTCTTAACGGAGATGTTCAACAAAGTGACCTAAAAGAAGCAGACGGTTTAACTAAGGTTATACACATAGCTAAGAAACATATGCTTCCTGTTCCAATAGTAGAGTTCAGTATGGACGACATTATAAGATCAGACATAACAGCAATGTGGGTTAGAGCGTTTCACTCAGAGAACCTATAAGGAGTTTATAATGTACGGACACACTTGTATGACTTGTGGATACCTAGTAGATGATAACGGCGATTGTGGAGAATGTAAATCAATGAGAGATCACTTAACTATCAAAGATACCAAAGATAATTATGACCCAGTTAATAAACCTTATCACTACAATCATACAGACGGTATCGAATGTATTGACTATATCAAACAGGTACTAGGTCTAGACGGATTCATAGCTTACTGCAAAGGTAACGCCATGAAGTATAACCACCGAGCAGGTTACAAAGGTAACCCAGTTGAGGATAGCCACAAGGCTCAGTGGTACATTAACAAGATGGTTAAAGCAATGGAGGAGAAACACAAATGATTAAGGAACTAACGACATCACTAATTATAGCATTAGCTTCTACAACATCACTGAGTGCGGAGAAGCTCACTAGGGTAGACATCGGTAGTAAAGCTATACTAGTAATAGCTGGGGACTTCATAGAGGGAACGTCAGCACGTACTGATACCTTTCTTAATATGAACCCTGATATAACAGAAGTAGCCTTTGACTCTAGAGGTGGTATGGCTAAGGAAGGTGTTGCCTTAGCAACTGTATTATACGAACACGATGTTAAAGCTACAGTCAACAAAGGTTTTAAGTGTCTGAGTGCGTGTGCCTTCGCGTTCATAGGTGCATCTGATATGCGCATTGATGGAATCTTAGGGTTTCACAACGGCTTCGTAACAGCACAGGAAGCCTTAGCTATTTCTAAAGATGACTTAGTTAATATGTCAATCCACCTAGGTACTCTGACCGTAATGCACTTTATTGAGAATGGTTTTGGATTTGAACTACCATTAGTAATAGCAGCCGCTACTAACAAGAGTACCTTTATAGTATTCCGAGATGAAGTTGATCTATTAAAGTTCTCTACAGGACCACTAGTAGAAGACCAGTTTACTTACTACGTTGACGAGTACTGGTTAAGAGAACACTTGGTGTCATCACAACAGTTAGTACTGGAAGGATATATGTAAGATGCCTAGGCCAAGCAAGAAGAAACCCCTTGCTCCTAGTCTGGAACAAGAGGCTAAAGCCTTTAAGTCAAGTAAGACCAAGAATACCCCACCCAAAAGTCCAAAAGATGATCTCTCCCATCTTAGGGCACAGTTAGCAGCCTCAGTCCTTGGAGGTTTAATAGCTGGAGGTGGGGGATCAATACGAGCCAAAGAACTCGTAGACGAAGCATATCGTTACGCCGACTTGCTTATACAATACGAAGACTAAACTATAAGCCCACCTTTGGTTAATACCTTAGGTGGGCCTTTTTGTTACCTTCACTTACTCAGAGCCTTGTCTATCTCTAGTTGCTTAGTAAGAATCAGCACTTCGTTTAAAGTTAGATCACCTATATCAGTACTCATATTTAGCGCTCGCATCGTATTATGTAAGTCAACCTTTGGGTACTTATCTACTAATTTAATCATCGCCGCCGCTGTGTTCTGCCTACCTTCAAAACTAGAAGTTAGTTCCAGAAGTGTCAACTCCTTAATATCAGACATCTTCTCGTTCCATAGCTTACGTTTATCTTCTAAAGAATAGGACATAAACTGATCACTGTTCATTAGCTGAGTAGCAAGGTCCTCAGTTCTACGAAAGAACACTTTCTTGAAGGAATTAGATGCACCAGCTGCAAGATTGTTGGCCTTAGAAGACGGACCCTCAGTCCAGTATTCATATGAAAGTATGTTCATAATACGCATAGAGTTAGTCATCTGAACAGTACGAAGACCTGTCTGCCTACCTGTTGTGTCAGTAAGGGGGCCTTCGATAGCTGAGAACTTAGGATCACCCTGAGTAGCTCCTGTGAGTAGCTGTACGGTGTTATCTAAGTTAGTCAGTGTCTTACCCCAGAACTTGTTACCATCTTTAATGTTAGTAGGACGGCGGTCTGCACCGTAGATAGTACCTATTAAGGTATCAACATTATCTAGAGAACGTGTTACACCAGCCGCATACTGAGAGATTGTACCACTTGCAACAGCGCCAAGGTCTTTAAGACCAATGCTTATCTCGCCTGCTAGGAGGTACTTAAACATCTCAGTTACATCATCAGCAGTAGTAGTAAGACCTCTAGTAAGCCCTGATATACCGAAGTCAGTACCTAACTGTCCAAGAAGCTCCATCGGTGGTAGTTCTCCGTCTAGAATATACGAAAGAACCATACCGCCTCCTGCATACAGAGATATTGGGTAGTCGTACTCATGTGTTATTATCTCACCTGTCTCTTTGTCTCTAAACTCGTATGCACCTAGACCTTCCTCACGTCTCTCTTTACCCATTTCAGCATAGCTGTATAACAAGCCACCTGATACTACATTCCTAGACCAGACTTCACTCCAAGGCATATCCTCAAACTTGTCCCTACCCATATACTTTATAGCAACGTTACCTATAGGCATATTGCGAGCTGTAAATGCAACAGTGTTATTGAAGAACTTACCAAAAGGAAGGTACATACCTACAAAAGGATACCTTCTGCTTTCCTCAATCATCTTAGCTATGGTACTTGTGTTTGCATAAGATTCAGAGAAAGTGTTTCTCATAACTGTAGCTACGACTTCTTCTTCAATCTCTGCATACCTAGCTGTGTTCATCTTACGAGTAGCTTCTGTGTGCTTCGGTCCATAGAACTTATTCCAAGACATCCCGTACTCTGCACGGAGAGCCTTATCCATCTGAAATACAAACTCTTGTGATTTAGTCATAATATCTTGAGTCTTAACTAGAGTGCCAAACTGTCCCCACTCTATCAACTTATCGTGCTTACGACCAAGCCATGTAGTATCTACAATGTCATCAACACTTTTACCCATGTCAACACCACCACCTTGTACACGTAGCATACGTGCTATGGCACCAGTACTCTTAAGAGATATAGAGTTAAATGCTTCAGCAGTCATGTCACTATCAAACAAACGTTGAATACGATTAATGTTAGCTTCAATGAGATCACTACCTGTTCTTATGTTCTTAAGACCAGTCTTACTAGCAGCCTCTCCTAATAACTGTTGACCAGCNCCTACTCCCAATAGACTAAAAGCACGTACCAGATCAGTCGTAGTACCCATAGCGGTGACGACACCGTATCCTAGTACGTTTAGAGCAGATGTAGAAAGGCTTGAAACCAAGGAACGTACATACCTACCTTGAACAGCTACGGTAGTGTCTGAAAGGTAACTCCAGGCTTTTGAACCTAGAGTTTGCTCGCCTTTACTCTTAAGAAGCTTAGGATCAGCAGCACCTTTAAGCATAGCCTCTACTTGAAACGTAGGTACATCTGCGCTTATTAAAGAAGCAGCTTTACTAACTACACCCATACCTTCAGCTTGCTTGCTAATTCTAGCAGCAAAGGCATCAGCGAATTGTGAAGGAGTAGGGTATTTAGGTTGCTTCTTCATGGGTCCTGTCTTGTAGGTACCCAGAGGGTTTTTGGATGAGTCAGTGAAGCCTCTCATACGTTTTCCTATCTGATCCTCACCAGACTTAATCAACCTTATGATATCTGCTTGAGTAAAGTTAGCTCTAATGAAGTTAGCAAAGTGATTAGCGGCTGTATCGTCACCCTTACCACCTGTCCTTCTGTAGAAACCCTCCTCTTGCATAACGTGAGCAAGACCCTTACGTAAAGTCCTAACCGAACCATCTGGTAGCGTCTCAGATACACCCAGTAAGAACTCGTCAAAGAAGGTATCAAACTCAGTGCTTAGCTTTGTATTCTCAGCTCTACTCTTCTTACCTTCAAAGGAAGTCTTAACTACTCTCCTCTTTGGTTTATTCTTCTTAACATCCTGTAGGTGCGCATCTATAGAAGTTTGTAGCCTCTTAATAGCAACCTTAGGTGACCCAGCAACTACGTCCTGATTAGGTAGGGCTGTCTTACTAAAACCTCTAGTAGCAACACGGGCACCGACAGCACCTCCAATAACTAAAGTAGCTACAGCAGCCATACCGACAGAGTACTTGTTGATGTCTTCCTGAACACCACTGTCTACTAGTGTAGTTTGATATAAATACTCAGACAGAGAACCAGCAGCAGCATCAAAGGCAACAGTAGCTATAACCTCACGTACACCTTCACGACTCGCTAACTTCTCTAAGCCTGTCTTATTTACATTCTGAGCAGTGAACTTAGCTATACTCTTAGCTTGTTGTTCAGCAGTTTCTAAACCAGCTTTAAGTGCTATATTCTTGCTTTGTCCCTTAACAGCCTCCTTAGACATACCCTTAGCTAAGCCCTTCATAGCATGACTCATAACCTGCTTGTTAAGTATGTCAGAACCAAGCTTAGTAAAACCAGCACCAGCTACTTTACCAAAGCCAAGGGATAGGTATGTCATTGGGTCTGTAGCAATACCCTGTATAACATCCCAAGATGATTGACCTAGTTCACCCCAACTGTAATCATCAGAAGTAATACCAGCCATGCTCTCATAAAGAACATACGCAGCAGCAGCGTTTCTCATCTTGGTCTCGTCATCGCTGATCTTAACAAGATAGTCAACCTCTGAGCCTACGCTCCATATGTTACCAGACATAGCTACATTACGGCGACTCTGTAAGAATGTATCGACTAGCTCCTCTTTACTGTAAGTCTTAACAGCGCGTACCCCTATCTTATCTGTCATGTAGTCCTTAACTACACCGTACAGAGCCTCATTACCAGCTATATCATCAGGAGAGTACGAACCTGCCTCAACACCTTCTGGGAGCATTTCAGTAGCATAGGCAGCATACTCATCTTCAGAAGTACCACCACCTAGTGCTTTCTCTTCTTCCATAGCTATCTCTAGAGCACTCCGTGTATCTACTGGGGCAGTCTCTACTATAGGTGATGGAGTACCTTCAGCAACAGGGAATATAGAGTCTAATTGAGAGTCTATAGGTTCTTCTACTATTGATTCTTGTACCTTAAGTTCTGCAGTTACAGGTATTTCTTCTTCTTCTTCAACAACAGGGAACATAGAGTCTAACTGAGAGGTTACAGGTTCTTCAGGTACTACTGCCTCTGCCTGTACCTGAGGTTCTTCAGGTACTACTACCTCCCCTTCTTTATCTTCTCCCTCAACGACAGGGAACAGATTATCCATAGAGTCAGCAAGACTGATAGGCTTCCCTAGCTCTGTCCGTTCTCTACTTACGTTAACTGGGTTGAAGGTATCTTGCTGTTCTTCATCAAGACGCATTGTCATTAGTATACCTCTTCTTACTTAAGGAAATCAGGGAGTTTAGAATCAAGAGCACCAGAAACATCTCTTAAACGAGATGGGCCTGTTATCTCTCCGTCATCTATTCCTCTCTCTACGGTATCTTTCTCACCACCAAACATAGATTTAGCTCTGCTACCTAATCCTTTACGGTCTGTAATGATGTTATTCTCATCAAGTGTCTCCGCAGGTCTTGACATACGGTTAGCTGAGAGAATCAGTGTCTGAGCTATCTGTTGGTCTGTTAGATCAGACTCCTCAATAGCCGTAGCTAAAGCACCTAAACCTTGGTTTCTTAGTACAGCAGCTATAACAGGCTTACCATTACCATAGGTACCTTCAATACTGTCTTCAAGAGTCTCAACAGCTACATCAATAACTTCTTCAGATAACACTTGAACTTTAGAAAGTGCATCTGCTACTTTAGCTTCACCTATCTCAGTAAGTCTTTCATTCAACTTACTTTGAGCATTATCAACTTCAGATAATTGACCATCAATGTCATCAGCAATATCTGTTACAGGGTTCAAAGGTCCATCTTCAAAGAAAGGCTCTCCATCAGCATCCCTTGGGTTTTGATAGGCAGTCTCACCTGTAGCAGCTTCTCTAAGAGGAGCAGCCCTACCTGTTTCTGTTTGTTGTTGGAACCCATTATCAGGTTGCGCTATAGTTAAGGGTCTATTAGCTGCCTCTCTATTGTAAGGTTCTGCTTTCATAATCATTGCCTGAGCTATCTGCTGATCCGTCAATGCAGATTCCTCAAAAGATGTAGCTAAAGCTCCAAAACCTTGATCCCTCAGTACAGCTCCTATTGCAGCGTTACCAGTGCTTTTAACACCTTTAACAACATCACCAGCTACATCGGCAATTCTAGAAGCTAAGCTTGGGCGTTTCGCTAAGGCTTCGTCAAAGGCAGACATCGCAGGGCTAATGTTATCAACACTCTCAACTAGAGCCTTCAAACCCTCTTGGTCTACAGTGTCTTCAAAGTAAGGTTCTTCATCATACCTCTCGTTATATGGGGAAGGAATTGTATTACCTGTAGCTGCTGGTGTAAGTGAAGAGTATATATAGTCTCTAAGGTCTTCCATAGTTAACCCTTTCGCAGCTAACACCCTAGACATATTCAACTCAACAGCCTCTTCACCATGCTTCTCAACAAGAGCCTCAAGAACTGCTATAGAATTAGCATTGACACCCTCATTAGTGTTTATACTTTCTAGTGCAGACATTACATCAGCATCTAACTCAGGATTCTTACGTAATTCAGACCGTGCACCCGCCATAACTTCACCGATAGGAGCCACACCTGTTCTAGGGTTTACTTCTGCTACAGGGATGCTGTCAGGCTTAGGTCCTTCCCCAAGAGCAGGGGCAGCGTTAGCAGGTACTTCCCCAAGAGCAGGGGCAGCGTTAGCAGGTATTGGATCGACAAAGTAGGGGTTCGTACGAAGACCCTTACCATCTCCAAAGTCTATATACCTGAAAGTATCAATGTTGTCTGTATTTTGTACTATATCTGCCATTTGTTCAGCTGNCAGAGGATTACCTTCTAGATCAGTAGATTTGATCTTAACTGTAGTATCTTCATTAAGATTAGTAACAGCACCAGTACCAGTAGTAGTAGTACCAGTACCACCAGCACCAACAGCATCAACAGTAACAGCACCAGTACCACCAGTACCTACATTACCAGCAGTAGCATCAATATTAGCACCAATATTAGCACCAATATCAGCCCCAGTACCAGTAGTAACAGCATCAGTAGTAACAGCANCANTACCAGTAACAGNACCATTACCAGTAACAGTACCAGTACCTTCATTGCTTACACCGTTTAGTTCATCAACATAGAGGCGCGTAGCAAGTACAGGTGTGTAGCTATTAAGAAGAGCG